>Ga0335083_10001284_pt1 | contig 34845 bp, 38 predicted proteins | sample Lox_Sample_42_FD_206716 | JGI IMG/M metagenome (GOLD analysis project Ga0335083, IMG submission 206716) | Soil microbial communities from Loxahatchee National Wildlife Refuge, Florida, United States - Lox_Sample_4.2 | ecosystem: Environmental > Terrestrial > Soil > Wetlands | place: USA...
TTCGCGCCGCCGTTGACCGCAAGGCCAAATTTGTCTATCTCGCCGCGCGCAACTGAGGTTTTCGGCTGATCTTGCTGCCACGCTCCCGGCTTTGGGCTGCTGCTCAAGTGAACTCCCAAAACTCGGATAGTTGCCGCCTTCCGCGATGCGCGCGGGAGCGTTCAACGACGAAGCGTGAAAGGAACGATTGATGCCTGTCGGAACTGTGAAGTTCTTCAATACCCAGAAAGGCTACGGCTTCATTCAGCCGGAGGACGGCTCCAAGGATGTGTTCGTGCACATCAGCGCCGTCGAGCGCGCGGGAATGCGCTCGCTCAATGAAGGCCAGCGGATCAGCTACGAGATTGTCACCGAGCGCGGCAAGCAGGCCGCCGGCAATCTGCAGCCGGCCTGAGGCCTGGGGAAGAACTCACGAAAATGCGGAAAGCCCGGCAGCGATGCCGGGCTTTTTGCTTTGTGCCGGGCGTCATAAAATAGCGGTTGCGGCAGCCTAACGCTTCGTGGCCGCCATGGAATAGCCGTGGATCACCGGGTTTAATTACAGGAACGGCGCCGCGCCGTGCCGCGCCAAAGTCGGGAGGCGACAAAATGACAGTTCTACGTTTCGGCGTGCCGCTGGCGGCGTGTCTGACGGTTTTCTGCGCGCTGCCGGTTGCGGCGCAACAGGCGGACATGACCTTTTTCGTGACCGGCGTCGGCGAAGGCAAGGGTGCCGATCTCGGCGGGCTTGCCGGGGCGGACAAGCATTGCCAGGACCTCGCGACTGCAGTGGGCGCCGGCGGCAAGACCTGGCACGCCTATCTTTCCACGCAAGGCGCGGGCGCCGTAAACGCGCGCGACCGCATCGGCAAGGGCCCCTGGCAGAACGTCAAAGGCGTGGTCATCGCCAAAGATGTCGCCGACCTGCATGGCGCCGGCAACAACATCAGCAAGCAGACCGCGCTGACCGAAAAAGGCGAGGTCAACAACGGCTTCGGCGACAAGCCCAATCGTCACGACATCCTCACCGGCTCGCAGGCCGATGGAACCGCGTTCCCGCCCGACAAGGACATGACCTGCAAGAACTACACGAGCAGCACGGACGGCTCTGTCATGCTCGGCCACGCCGATAAAACCGGCCCCGGCCCGGACGCCTTCTACAAATCGTGGAATTCGTCCCATCCGTCGCGCGGCTGTTCGCAGGACGGGCTGCGCTCGACGGGCGGAGACGGTCAGCTTTATTGCTTTGCCGTGAACTGACGCGCTAACGTCGCGTTCGGCCGTTACCTTTCGACGGCCGAGGGCTTTCCCATGCGCTATCAGCTCTACTACTGGCCCGGGATTCAGGGCCGCGGCGAGTTTGTGCGGCTCGCTCTGGAAGATGCCGGCGCCGCCTATGACGATGTCGCCCGCAAGAGCGGCGGCATGAACAAGATGATGGCGATGATGGAGGGCCGTGGCGAAAAGCATCCTCCCTTCGCGCCGCCGTTCCTCAAGGCTGGCAAGCTGGTCGTCGCCCAGGTTGCCGAAATCCTGTTCTATCTTGGCCCGCGCCTGAAACTTGCACCGCGCGACGAGGCCGGCCGCCTCTGGCTGCACCAGTTGCAGCTGACCGTCACCGATTTCGTCAAGGAAATTCACGACGTCCATCATCCGGTCGGCGGCGGGCTCTATTACGAGGACCAGAAGCCGGAAGCGCGGCGTTATGCCGAGGGTTTTCTCCACGAGCGGGTGCCGAAATATCTCGGCTATTTCGAAACGGTGCTGGGGAAAAGCGGCGGCCCCAACGTGAGGGGGCGCAAATTCAGTTACGTGGATTTGTCGCTGTTTCAGCTCATCGAGGGCTTGCGCTACGCCTTTCCCAAGGCGATCACCCGTATCGAGCGAAAAGTGCCGCAGGTCGTAAAAGTCCGCGACAAGGTCGCCGCGCGGCCGAACATCAAGGCCTATCTGGCTTCGCCGCGGCGTCTCGCCTTCAACGAAAGCGGCATCTTCCGGCATTACCCCGAATTGGACCATTGAGGGACCATGAACCCGCCGGCTGCCGCCGACACGGTCGAAATCCAGGTTCTGGTCGATAACGCGACCGACGGGCTGTCAAGCAATCCTGCCAACGTCGAAACCGAATTTGCCTTCGCCACGCGGCGCGGCATGCGCGCGTCGTCGAGCCGCTGCCTCTGCTGCGCCGTGCACGGGCTGTCGTGCCTGATCACGGTCCGGCGCGGCGATGTGAGCCACGCGGTGCTGTTCGACAGCGGCCCGGAGGACTATGCCTTCGAGCGCAACACCACGCGGCTTGGCGCCGACCTCGGTAAGGTCGAAAGCATCGTGCTCTCGCACGGCCATTGGGATCATTCCGGCGCGATGTTTCTGGCGCTCGGCGCCATTCGCGCGCGCAACGGCGCCCGCAAGGTGCCGTACTACTGCCATCCCGGCATGTTCCGCACGCGCGGCGTCAAGGCGCCGAACGGCGACATCCGCGTCATGGATGACGTGCCCGGCATCGACGACCTCACCGCGCAGGGCGCCGAGGTCGTCTGCACCACCGAGCCGCGGCATTTGCTCGACGACCTGTTCTTTGTCAGCGGCGAGGTGCCGCGGGTAACATCATTCGAGCGCGGTTATCCGGGCCAGGTGCGCAGGACGGCGGACGGCAAGGGCTGGGAGCCGGACGAATTGCTCATGGACGAGCGCTGGCTGGCGGTGAACGTGAGGGGCAAAGGCCTCGTCATCTTCAGCGCCTGTTCGCACGCCGGCATCGTCAACGTGCTCAAGCATGCGCGGGTGCTGTTTCCGGACGTGCCCCTCCATGCGGTTATGGGCGGCTTGCATCTGTCCGGCGCCAACGAGGCAATCATTCCGCAGACGGTCGCGGCGATGAAGGATTTTGGCTTGACCACCATCGCCGCCGGCCATTGCACCGGCTGGCGCGCGATGTCGGCGCTGGCGCGGGAATTCGGCGACAAGGTGCTGACGCCGACCGCGGTCGGCAAGCGCTTCACGTTTTGACGCCTCTCAGCCGTGCGCCGGCAACGGCTTGCCGCCGGCGCTCGCCGGTTTCGCCGCGATGAGCGTGAAGGCAATGACGCAAGGCACATTGCCGTTGTTGACCCAGTTGTGGATTGTGCCGCGCTGCACCAGCACGTCGCCGGCTTTCAGGTGCACCGTGCCGATGTCGAGCTCCATGTCGATCTCGCCGGAGATCACCACCGCATAATCGATCGAGTCGGTGCGGTGGTTGCGCGGGGCGACGCCGGGGGCAAAGCTCACCACGCGGAACACGGTGCCGTTGGCGATCGTGGTGCCGATCGTCTTGCCGGACGGGTCGTCGCCGCCATCGTTGCTGACCGGAAAGCCTTCGCTCGACCAGATGACGCTGTAGGAGGCCCCGGGCCGCTGCGAAAACACATTCTTGACCTGTTCGTCGATCATCACCCTGGCGCGGCCCTGCGCGTCGTGGCCGGTGACGACGCGGCGGATGGTGAGGCTCATCGTTTTCTCTCCCCGTGATGGTTCAGGATCTTGCGGCGGCGGCGCTTCGCTTGCCGGCTTCATGCCGGAGCAGGAACAGGCCGGAGCCGACGACGATCGCCGAGCCGGCCAGCAGCGTCGCCGATGGCAGATCGCCCCAGAACGCGAAGCCGAGGATCATCGCCCACACCAGCGTGAAATAATAGAACGGACCGACGGCGGCCGGGGGCGCCAGCGACAGCGACCGCGTCCACCAGTATTGGCCGACGCCGTTGCAGATGCCCGCGACGATCATCGCCGCCGCGTCGCGTCCCGCCGGCACGCCGACGCCGAACACCGGCAGACCCAGCGCGAAAAAGCAGGTCATGAACAGCATCTGGTAGATGGTCAGCGTCTGCGGCGATTCGGTTGCGCTCATGCCGCGCACCGCCGCGGTGACGCTGCCGTAGAGCACGGCATTGCCGAGCGCGAACAGGGCGCCGAGGCGGAAGTTGTCGGCGCCGGGCGAGGCGACCAGCAGCACACCGCAAAAGCCGACGACGAGTGCGGTCCCGCGCACCAGGCCGACCTTTTCCTTGAGCCACAGCGCCGCGAACAGCGTGGCAAACAGCGGCGCCGAGAAGTTGATGGCCATGGCGCCGGCGATCGGCATCATGCTCAGCGCGATGAGGATCAGGCTTTGCGCCACCGTCTGCGTGGCGGCGCGGCCGGCGTGATCGCGCATCCGCCTGGTGCGGAACACGACGAAGCCGCTCGACGGCAGGATCAGCGCGGCGCAGGTGAGGAGCGAGACGGCGGAGCGGATGAACAGGACTTCGGCGAAGGAATATTGCGTCACCTGCCATTTCGAGATCGCGGTGGAGCAGGCATAGAGCACGGTGGCGCCGAGCATGAGGAGAATGCCGAGCGGAACGTGATCGGCGCGCCGGTAGGGGGCGGGCTTGACCTCGTCGGCATCCTCGAGGGTCACCGCGATCGCCTCCGCCGCAGCCGCGCCGCTTTCCGCTTCTTTCGCGCCCGCGCCTCGCGCGCCTTCTTCGCCCGGCGCCGCCGGCAGCGCGAGCAGCGGCAATTGGAGCGGCCGATGACGTTTTTCAGGTAATCGACGCCGTAATCGTAGACGATTTCCTCGCCCGGCTTGATGTTGCGCAGCGCCCGGATGAAGACGCGGTGGCCGACGCTGTAGGTGTCCGCGTTCGGGTTGCAGGAATGGTTGGCGTAGCGCGCGACGTTGCTGCGCGGCGTGCCGTCGATGGTCCAGCGGCTGTTAATCTCGTAGAGATACTTGTTGCCGCTGCGCTCGGCCTTTTCCGCCGCCTTGGTGCGGAGCAGGGGGCCCTTGTATTCGGCGATGCGGCTACGCTTCCTGATGGGGCGCGTGGCGAACAGGCCGAGGCCGGTGACGGCACGGCCGACGCGGAAGGGTCTGCGGGGCATTTGCGGCTGAAGAATTCCAAAAAACGTACGCGGCGCTGCGGGATGGCAGATCGAGACGCCCCCGTCAACGCCGCGTTGCCGATGCCCCGGCGCTCCCGGCGGCTACGGACAGCCGGTCGAGCGCTCCTTGTCCTCGCAATATTTCGGGCAGAGCTGGGTGCGGCCGCCGGCCTTCACGCAGGACTGCAGGCATTGTTCCATGGTCCGCGGGCATTTCTTTGCCGCCTGGGCCTCGCCGCCGCCGAGGCCGGCCACCGCCGCGAAGGCCGCGGCTCCAACGATGACAATGATCTTTGGTCCCATTGCCGTCTCCCCCCTGTTGCAGGACATTCCAGTCACCGACGCGCAAAACCTAACGTAGCGCGGCGCCGGCGAAAAGTGGATAACGCTTCGATGACAGACGCAACCGCCTGGCCGCCCTTGCCTTACGCCGCCTGGGCCGAGACCCGCGCCACGCTGCATCTGTGGACGCAGATCGTCGGCAAGATCCGCCTCGCGCGCACGCCCTGGCTCAATCATTCCTGGCAGGTGACGCTCTATGTCTCGGCGCGCGGGCTCACCACCGGGCCGATCCCCGCCGGCGATCGGACGTTCGAGATCGAATTCGACTTCATCGACCATGTGCTGTGGCTGCGCGCGAGCGACGGCCATGCCCGCCAGGTGGCGCTGCGGCCGGTGAGCGTTGCCGAGTTCCATGCCGACGTCGAGATCGCCCTCGACGAGCTCGGCCTTGCCACGCCGATCAACCCGATGCCCTGCGAGATCGCCGACTGCGTGCCGTTCGACGAGGACATCGCCCATTCGTCCTATGACGCCGCGGCGGTCAACCGCTTCTGGCGCGCGCTCACGCGGGTCAACCAGGTGCTGTGGCATTTCCGCTCCGGCTTTCTCGGCAAGGTGTCGCCAGTGCATTTCTTCTGGGGCTCGTTCGATCTCGCGGTGACGCGCTTTTCCGGGCGACGCGCGCCGCGGCATCCCGGCGGCGTCCCGCATCTGCCGAATTCGGTTGCGCAGGAGGCCTATTCGCACGAGGTGTCGAGCGCGGGATTCTCGCCCGGCTCGCCGGGGCCGGTCGAATATCCGGCGTTCTATTCCTACGCCTATCCGGCGCCGGCGGGCTTCGAGGCGGCGCGCGTGAAGCCGGCGGATGCCTTCTTCGAGAAGACGCTCGGCGAGTTCATTTTGCCGTACGAGGCGGTGCGCGCCGCGCGCGACGGCGACGCCGTGCTGATGGCGTTCCTGCAATCGACCTACGATGCGGCGGCCGATCTGGCGCAATGGGACCGCAACAATCTGGAATGCGCGCTGGGCGAGCCGGGCAAGGTGAGGGCGGTTTAGGTGGGGGCCACCTCCGCTCATTCCCGCGCAGGCGGGAATCCGGTACTTGGATGCGGACAGAGGAAAAGATATATTCAACCGCATGATCCACGGCCGCATCGCGATAGACCCAGCTATCATGGGCGGCAAGCCCGTGATCCGCGGCACGCGCCTGCCGGTCGAGACCGTGTTGCGCAAGCTCGGCGCCGGCATGGGTGTCGAGGCCATTCTCGCCGACCATCCGCGTCTGACGCGCGAGGATATCTTCGCGGCGCAGGCTTTCGCGGCCGATTACATCGCCGATGAAGACCTCGTCTACGGCTAGCCGTGCGCTGGCTTGCGGACGAGTGCATCGATGCCGCGCTCGTCGCTCACTTGCGTGCCACTGGGCATGACGTCGTTTATATGGCCGAGGCGACACCGGCCACCGAAGATGCTTATGTCGCCGCGCGCGCCCAAGCCGAGGCAAGGTTGCTGCTGACCGAAGACAAGGATTTTGGCGATCTCGTCTTCCGTCGTGGCGAGCCGGTGCCTGGCATCGTGCTGTTGCGCCTTGATCCGGCAATGCACGCGCTGAAGCGGCGACGGATCGACGCGGCGATCCAGCGATTCGGCGAGGAGGGCTTGCGTGGCCGATACATGACAGTCGAAGCGGCACGCTTTCGCTCGCGGCCGCTGCGGGCATGATGACCCAAAATGAAGCAGCGGCGCGCACCCAGCAACGGGCCGTACGCCATACGCGCGGGCGCCGACGGTGGCCCGCGTGCTCGGCATCGCCGGTCGGAGTATCGCAAGGCGGGGAACAATCGCGCGTTCTTCCGTGAGCCGCCCGCTGAATCGCAGGGTAAGGTCAAGTGCGCTCATGATTGCGTTCCCCCCTAAGTCCTATTATTCAAATCAACAATTTTCTCCGATTCAACTTTTAGTTTAAGGGCTACAAATGAACGCCCCCGTCACACCGCCGACCGTCCCGCCCTACCACCACACGCCGCTGTTTCCGCTCGGGCCGGACAAGACGCCCTATCGCAAGCTCGACATTGCGGGCCTGCCGAATGGCGGGGTGCGCGTCGAAAAGGTCATGGGCAAGGACATGCTCATCGTCGAGCGCGAGGCGCTGCGCGCGCTCGCCGAGGCCGCGTTCAACGACATCAATCATCTGCTGCGGCCGGCGCACCTCGCGCAACTGCGCAAGATCCTCGACGATCCGGAGGCTTCGGCGAATGACAAGTTCGTCGCCTACGACTTTTTGAAGAACGCCAACATCGCCGCCGGCGGCGTGCTGCCGATGTGCCAGGACACCGGCACCGCCATCATCATGGGCAAGAAGGGCCGGCTGGTGTTCACCGACGGCCCGGATTCGTACAGTGACGAGGCGGCGCTCGCCGAGGGCGCGCGCGACGCCTACCTCAGGCGCAATCTGCGCTACTCGCAGCTCGCGCCGCTCTCCATGTTCGAGGAGAAGAACACCAGGTCGAACATGCCGGCGCAGGTCGAGATCTACGCCGAGGGTGAGGACGCCTACAAGTTCCTGTTCATCGCCAAGGGCGGCGGCTCGGCCAACAAGACCTTCCTGTTCCAGGCGACGCCATCGATCCTGACGCATGAGCGCATGCTCGCCTTCCTCAAGGAGAAAGTGCTCACGCTCGGCACCGCCGCGTGCCCGCCCTATCACCTCGCCATCGTCATCGGCGGCACCTCGGCCGAGCTCACGATGAAGACGGTGAAGCTCGCTTCCACGCATTATTACGACACGCTGCCGACCAAGGGCTCCGAGGACGGCCACGCCTTCCGCGATCTCGCCATGGAGGCGGAGGTGCTGAAGATGACGCAGTCGCTCGGCGTCGGCGCCCAGTTCGGCGGCAAGTATTTCTGCCACGACGTGCGCGTCATTCGTTTGCCACGACATGGCGCGTCGCTGCCGATCGGCTTGGGCGTCTCCTGCGCCGCCGACCGGCAGGCGCTGGGCAAGATCACGCGCGACGGCGTGTTCCTCGAGGAGCTCGAGCATCACCCGGCGCAGTACCTGCCGGAGGTCGACCAGGAGAAATTGGGCGGCGCGGTGGTCAAGGTCGACCTGCGGCGGCCGATGCGGGAAATCCTGGCGCAGCTCTCGCAGTATCCGGTGAAGACGCGGCTGTCGCTCACCGGCACGCTGATCGTCGCCCGCGATCTCGCCCACGCCAAGCTGCGCGAGCGGCTGGAAAGCGGCAAGGGCATGCCGGATTATTTCAAGAACCATCCGATCTATTACGCCGGACCGGCGAAGACGCCGGCGGGTTATGCCAGCGGCGCCTTCGGCCCGACCACCGCCGGGCGGATGGACTCCTACATCGAGCAGTTCCAGGCCGCCGGCGGCTCCATGATCTCGCTCGCCAAGGGCAACCGCTCGGCGGCCGTGCGCGAGGCCTGCAAGACATACGGCGGCTTCTATCTCGCCTCGATCGGCGGCAGCGCGGCCAAGCTCGCCGAGCAGTGCATCAGACGCGTCGAGGTGCACGAATACCCCGAGCTCGGCATGGAAGCGATCTGGAAGATCGAGGTCGAGGACTTCCCCGCCTTCATCGTCATCGACGACAAGGGCAACGATTTCTTCAAGGAACTGAATTTGGGCTGACGCCGTCCGTCGTGCGCGCCGCGCGAGCCAAGCGAATGTCCTCGGCGCATCATTTTTTTCGAAAACAATTCCCGGCGCGTTCAACCCGGGAGCTTCTGTAGAATTTGTTTCGCGGAGTGAAATTCCGCTGCCGAGAATTTGCGCTTGCCGATTCGCGAATCTGTGGCAGCCTTGCCGTGCACCGCGCCGTGGCCACAACGAAGAATGCGCGGGCCCTGTAGGGAAGGAGTTGCCCATGGCACGCGCGTGGGTCGACTTCGACGCGCCGGATCTTGCGGCGCGCATCGAACAACTCAATGACGCCGAGCGCGACGAGCTGCCCTTCGGCGTCATTCATCTTGACCGCGACGGCACCGTGCTGTTCTACAGCGCCACCGAGCGCCGCCAGTCGGGCAATCCGAATTCGCCCAAGGGGCAGAATTTCTACGCGCTGTCGCGCTGCATGGGCGGCGACAATTTCCGCGGCCGCATCGCGCGCGCGTTGGAGGAGGGGCGGGTCGATCTGGAGATCGCCTGGCCCGGCGATTACGGCGACCCCAGGCGCGAGCTGCGCATCCGCGTGCAGTCGGCGCAGGACGGCGGGGTGTGGCTGTGCATCGGGCGCGACGTGGTGGCGGCCGCGGCACAGCCCTGCGCCAAGCAGGGCAAGCCGCAGGCCTGAGCGTTCAGGATTTCGGCTCGGTGAGCGCGGCGAGCCGCGCGCTTTCGCTCTCGCTCAGCGCCGGCGGCGTCGTCTCGACGGCGCGGCGGCGGCGCGCGGCAAGGACGAGCGCGATAATACCGGCCAGCAGCGCCGCCGGCGGCAGGCCCCACAGCAACAGCGTTTCCAGCTTGAACGGCGGCTTGAGTAGCACGAAATCGCCGTAGCGGGCGACAATGAAGTCGAGCACCTCCTTGTTGCTGTCGCCCTGTTGCAGCCGCTGGCGCACCAGCACGCGCAGGTCGTGGGCGAGCGGCGCTTCCGAATCGTCGATCGACTGGTTCTGGCAGACCATGCAGCGCAGGTCCTGCGACAGCACGCGCGCCCGCGCCTCCAGCGACGGGTCCTTCAGCATCTCGTCCGGCGTCACCGCAAGCGCGGGCAGCGCCAGCGCCGCGAACAACAGAATGAATGCGAGCCGCCGCATGGCCTACTCCGCGGGCGCCAGCGCCGGCCGCGCCGCCGGCTTTTTTCCGGGTCTGGGCGCGCCGACGCGCAGCCGCCGGTCGGAGAGCGACAGCGCGCCGCCGAGCATCATGACGATGCCGCCGGTCCAGATCAGCAGCACCAGCGGCTTGTAATAGAGGCGGATGGCGAGCGCGCCGTCGGCTTCGCTGTCGCCGAGCGACAGATAAAGCTGGCCGACGCCGCGCATCATCAGCGCCGCCTCGTTGGTGGTCTGCTCGCGCACGGAGAAGCTGCGCCGCGACGGCCGCAGGATGCCGATCGTTTCGCCGCCTTCGCGCACGATGAAGGTCGCCACCACCGAGCTGTAGTTGGGCCCCGGCTCCTGCTTGAGGCCGCCGTAGGTCAGATCGTAGCCGGAAAGCGAGATGGTCTGTCCGGGCTTGACTGCGACGATGCGCTCGGTGCCCCAGGCGGCGGCGCCGATGATGCCGAGCAGCGTGAGCGCGATGCCGAAATGGGCAACCGCCGTGCCCCAGGCCGAGCGCGGCAGGCCGAGCGCGCGCGCGGCAACAGCGGCGAGCGGCAGGCGGAACAGCCCGGTGCGCTCGACAAGATCGACGACGGCGCCGGCCATGACGAAGAAGGCAAGTCCGACGCCGAACGGCGCCAGCACCGAAGCGCCGCCTTCGATGGCGAAAGCGGCGGCGATGGCGGCAAGGCCCACCGCGAACGCCGCCATCAGCCGCTGCGCCACGCCATAGAGGTCGCCGCGCTTCCAGGCGAGCAGCGGCCCGAACGGCATGGCGAACATCAAGGCGATGAACAGCGGCCCGAAGGTGAGATTAAAGAACGGCGCGCCGACGGAAATCTTGGCGCCGGTCAGCGCCTCAAGCGCCAGCGGATAGAGCGTGCCGGTGAGCACGGTGAGGCAGGACGTGGTGAGGAACAGGTTGTTGAACACCAGCGCGCCCTCGCGCGAGATCGGCGCGAACAGCCCGCCTTGCTTCAGCACCGGCGCGCGCCAGGCAAACAGGGCGAGGCCGCCGCCGATGAACAGCACCAGAATGCCGAGGATGAAGACGCCGCGGCGCGGGTCGTTGGCGAAGGAATGCACCGAGGTGAGCACGCCCGAGCGCACCAGGAAGGTGCCGATCAGCGACAGCGAGAAGGTGAGGATGGCGAGCAGGATGGTCCAGACCTTGAGCGCGTCGCGCTTTTCCATCACCACCGCGGAATGCAGGAGCGCGGTGCCGGCGAGCCACGGCATCAGCGAGGCATTCTCCACCGGGTCCCAGAACCAGAAGCCGCCCCAGCCGAGCGTGTAATAGGCCCAGTAGGAGCCGCCGGCGATGCCGAGGGTGAGGCACATCCACGCCATCAGCGTCCACGGGCGCACCCAGCGCGCCCAGGCGGCGTCGATGCGGCCCTCGATCAGCGCGGCAATGGCGAAGGAGAAGGCCATGGAGAAGCCGACATAGCCGAGATAGAGCAGCGGCGGATGCACGGCGAGGCCGGGATCCTGCAGGATCGGATTGAGGTCGCGGCCCTCGAACGGCGGCTCGGCGAGGCGCAGGAACGGGTTCGAGGTGAGCAGGATGAAGAGATAGAAGGTCGAGGCGATCCACGACTGCACCGCCAGCACATTGGCTTTCAGCGTTGCCGGCAGATTGGCGCCGAACACCGCCACCAGCGCGCCGAACAGCGACAGGATCAGCACCCAGAGCAGCATCGAGCCTTCATGGTTCCCCCAGACGCTGCTCACCTTGTAGATGAACGGCATCTGCGAGTTCGAATTCTCGACCACGGTCGCCACCGAGAAATCGGAGGTGACGAAGCAGGCGATGAGCGCGACGAAGGAGAAGCCGACGAAGGCGAATTGGGCGAGCGCGGTCGAGGAGGCGAGCCCCATCAACGCGGCGTCGCGCCGGCGCGCGCCGATCACCGGCACGATCGACTGGATGAGGCCTAAGGCCAGCGCCAGCACCAGTGCGTAATGGCCGAGTTCCGGGATCATTTCTTCTTGTCTCCGGCGAAATCGGCGCTGCCTTCTTCCCAACGCCCCGACTTTTTCAGGGCCTCGACCACTTCCTTCGGCATGTAGCGCTCGTCGTGCTTGGCGAGGACCGTATCGGCGTCGAAAACGCCGCCGGCGTCAAGCGTACCCTCGGCGACCACGCCCTGGCCCTCGCGGAACAGGTCCGGCACCACGCCCTGGTAACGCACCGGAATGTCGCTCTTGCCGTCTGTGACTTCAAAACGGATGCGCAGATCGGTGCCGCGCTCGATGCTGCCCGGTTTGACCAGGCCGCCGAGGCGGATGCGGGTCGCCGGGCTGGGGTGCTTTTCGGCGATATCGGTCGGCGAATTGAAGAAGACGATGGAGCCGGAGAGCGCGTAGAGCATGAGCCCGACGGCAACCGCCAGCACGGCCACGCTGCCGCCGATCAGAGTGAGGCGCCGCTGCTTACGGGTCATGAGAGTCCCAGTGACTTGATCATGTCTTCGATCTGGTGAAGCTTGCCGGCGTCGCCGGCGAGCGCATGACGGGCATCGGCTGCGGCGGCACTCGCCTTGTCGCGCTCGCCGAGCACCATATAGGCGCGCAGCAGGCGCTGCCAGCCGTCGACGTCGGAGCCGTCCTGCTTGAGCCTGTCGGCGAGCTGCGACACCATGCCGCGGATCATGTCGCCGCGATCCTTCTCGCTCATGGCGGAAGCCGCGGCAACGTCCTGGGCGCTCGGACCTGGAGCGGAAGCAACCGGCGCCGAAGCCTGAGGCGGCGTGCCGCCGACCTGCTGCAGGGCTTCGCGCACGGTGTCGATCCAGGGCGCGTCGGGCGGCGCCTCGGCCAAAAGGCCGCGCCAGATCTCGGCGGCCCTTGCGCGGTTGCCATCCTGCTGCGCGGCCATGCCGGAAAAGAAGCGCGCCTTGAGTTCGTGCTCGTCAAGCGCGAGGGCGCGATCGAAGGCGGATTTAGCGTCCGCGGTGACGACGCCATTTGCCGCCGCGGTCAGCGCCTCGCCGAGATCGGCGTCGCGCTCGGCGCTCTCGCCGCTCAGCGCCAGAATCTTGCGGAAGGCGTCGACCGCTTCGTCGAAGTGGCCGAGCCGCATATAGACCGGCGCCAGCACCTGGTAGCCCCGGGCATCGTCGGGATGCGCGCGCAGATGGTCTTCGACGCGCGCGATCAGGCTTTCGACTGATTTGTCCTGGTGGACGGCCGCAAGGCGCGGCGCGAGCGGCGCGTCCGCAAGCTCCGGCGAACCGTTGGCGAGATAAAGCGCGGCGGCGCCGGCCGGCAGCAGCAGCAAAGCGGCCATGGCCGTCGCCCGCCGGCGCCAGAGCGGCGAGGGGCCGGCCGCAGGCGTTGCCACCGGCAGCGCATCGGCCGCCGCGATCAGCCGCCGCGACACTTCGATCCTGGCGGCCTCGGCTTCGGCTTGGCCGATCAGGCCGGTGCTGCGGTCGCGGGCGATCTCGGCGAGCTGATCCTGATAGACGGCGACGTCGGTGCCGCCACTGGCGGCCCTGCGGCGGGCAAGCGGCCACAGTACGGCGAAAATCGCCGCCGCGGTCATCAGCGCAAAGGTGAGCCAAAGCATCATCGATCGCAAAATATGCAGAGCGGGAAAGCGCCGCTTTGATCCTGTTCAAACGCGAAATCGTGCGATATTTAAGGCCGGCATGGCATGAAAGTCGTTGACGGCGCAAGGATTTAGGCCTGCACGCGCCGCCCCGGCCCGGGTTCGACGTTGCGTCCGCCGCCGCCGCCGCAGAAAAATTCACGGCCCGCCGTGCGGCCGATTTCGCCGCGCCGTTTGCGCCGGCGCCGCGTGGTGGCGCGAGCATTGAGGCTAAGGCCAAGCGGGGACTTGCGAACTTTTCCCTGTCGGCGGAAAGCGCGCAGGTGGGAGCCATCAATCCAGCAGCGGGCCTTGGAACTCGGCGGCGCTTAATTTTATCGACTGTTGCGCGGCGGTCATAGGGCTGACGTCGGAAAGACCCTATCCTTTGCGCGAGCCTTGCGAGGCTTTAGGGCGTGGTGCCGGGCAGAGCCACACTGCTGGGAGCCGCATATCCTGGCAATTTTCCCCTAGTCGCGGACGTCGCGATGACTGCTTCAGAAATAGAGCGCCGGGTTGAGGAATTTAGCGCGATGGTGGAGCGCCAGCGCTATCTTGTTGAACAATTGGAAAAAGACGCCGGCGATGCAACGTCGGCAAAGATCATTTTCGACAGTTTGCGGGTCAGTCTGTCCTTGTACATCGGCGATCGGCATCGGGCACGATGCGTCGTCGAACCGGAGCGATCCGAGGCGGCGCCCATCACCCTCGCAGCTTGCATCGCCGCCGATCGCGAGCGCGAGGACGCCAAAATTTCAGAACCTGCATTGAAGCCGAAGCCGATTTTTGATATTGGTCCGGTTGTGGCGCTTCGCGGCAGGAGAAATCTCATGCCGGTAAAGAGCGGCTTTCTAAAGGTTATCAGTCAGGACGGCAGCGACGAGGTCGAAGAACATCTGGAAGAATCGCCGGTCGCCTCCGACGACAGCGTTCAGAAAAAGACGGTCGATCAGCAGGACGCTTTTGTGTTCCGTCCGCTGACCGAAGAAGAAAAGAACGAATTCATGAATTCGTTTAGTGCGAAGGGCAAGAAATTACTTGCCGAGCTCATGGGTAAAGAAAGTTCGTCCAAGCCCGATGCGGCTTGAACCGGGAACTTCAAGCCTCGTCTGCAAAGATACCGGCCGGACTTCTGCGACGGTAACGCTCGCCGGCTCGCGTGGTTGACTTCACGGCAGTTGCGGTTGGTTGCGTTCCGCCAAGCCGAACCACGTTGGCCGCGAGCGCGTCTTCTTGCGGCGCGTGCATCAAAAGCCGGTGGCAAAGCGCGCCATGACGATGATGATGGCGACCTGCATCGTGCCCTGCACCGCGACCACGCGTACATAGGTGCGCATCCAGCGCCTGATCTTGTCCTGGTCCGGCGCGTCTTTGAGGATCTCGAAATAGAGTCGCAGATTGGTCGGCAGCAGGTAGCCGAGGCCCTGCACCGTGAGCACGGTGACGATAGCGAGCGCCGCGATCACCCACCAGAATTGCGGGTAGCCGAGATCGAGAAAGCCAAGCCGCACAGCGAGGAACCAGCCGGCGGTCGAGGTGATCGTGGACAGCGTCGGCATCAGGATCAGCGTGCGCGGAATGATGCCGGCGATCATGGCGCGGCGGGTGTCGAGCGAGACGCGGCGCATCACCGGGCCGACGACAAATCCCATGAACAGATCGATGCCGGTCCACAACGCGCCGCTCATGACGTGGACGAAATCGAGAAACCAGAGACTGGGCGACAGAATCGCCGCCGTCATCAGCGCCACGGCCGCCGCGGCCGCGCCGACATAGGCAGGACGCAGCGGCGAGGGGACGCTGGACGCGGCAAGACCGGCTTCGGCCATAGGGACATCGTCCGCTGACGAAACCGCAACGCTAGCGGCCGACGGCGGAAATGCCAACAGCTCAGCAGAGCAGCGAGGTATCGTCGGCGCTGAAGGTCGAGTTCACGCGGGCGCCGCCCTTGGGGACGGGCTCGCCGCCCGCCGACACGCGGAAATGCCCAAGGACGAAAACGCGGATCGCCGAAGACAGGTTCGCATTGTCGCGGCCGTCGTCGATTTCGCGCAGCACATTCGACAGCGGCAGTCGCCGCAGCTCGGCGATTTGCCGCAAGCCCTCCCAGAACGGAGCTTCCAGGCTGACGCTGGTCTTGTGGCCGCCGATAATCACCGATCGCTTCACGATAGCGGATTTCATGGCTTTCCCCCGGCCGTCGGGCTGGCAGTTACCGAGCCTATGCTTGGTCCACGACAAACTCCGATCGAGGCGAATGGTTCCGGGCCGGGTCGGGGAATTTTCCCGGCGGCAGGCGCGGCCATGGAAGCAGCCGGAACCGGCCGAATTCCGGTTCTGCGGCGGGAGGATGCTAGCGGTCCTCGCCTTTGTCCTCGTCCCGGCGTGGCTTGGGGCGCGGCGTCTCGATGATTTCGGTGCCGCAATTGAGGCAATGAAATATGTCGGGACGTTCGAGGTCGTCCCGCGATCTGCTGCCCACCATGGCCAGCCGGCAGACCGGACAGTGCCGAACGTGTGGCTTTTCCGCCATGCAAATAATCTGGCGACTTGAGCCGCATAGTTTTTGATCCACATCAACGACGGCCTGCTTCGCCGCCAGGCCTGCTGATCCAAATCAAAGCGGCGGCCGCGCTAAAGTGCATAAGGACACGATGTGGATGGATATAGCGACAGCGCCGCGTGACCGTGACATCAGCGTGGCGGTCATTGATCGCCAGGGGTTGCACGCCTTGGTGTTTCCCTGTCGGCGGGTGGCCGATGGCTGGATCGACGCCCTGCGTGGCACGCGGATCGACGTCAACCCGACGCATTGGCGCGAATGGGGCTTAAAGGATTAGCGTTGCAGCTCTTGCTGCGTTGCCGCAGGCGGTGCGGCGGACAGCCCTGAATTTCGGGCCCGGCCGGCGGTCATGCGTAAAGACGCCGACGGCGGTAGCGCTATTGTATATCCCCTGGAATAGCCGGATGATGGTGGGGCGGCGCGGGGACGGCCCATGGCCAGACGACGGGATCACAACAACTTCATGTGGGGCACGATCTTTGTCGTGCTCGTCGTCACCGGCCTGCTGCTCTGGCGCTGGCACGGCCTGCACGGCATCTGAGCGCCGAATCCAGGCACACGGTCGGCGGACAATCAGAAATCGTCAGCGCGGGCGATCGCAGCCTTCATGGCGCGGGCGATCGCGGGTCCGGAAAACAAGTAGCCCCGCCCTGTTCGGGGATGGGGCGGGGCTACGGGGACGCATCGCGCCGGTTGTGGCGTTTCCGGCGCGCGAAAATTACACCGCGCCGCGGCGACGGATTGACGACAGAATCACGAAAACCGCCGGTCGCGCACGAAAAAAATCACAGGCGGAGGCTGGAATAAAACCGCGCCGGCGGACCGGAGCCGAGCCGCCTAGATTTTGACGATCTTGCTGTCCTCGAACTCGCAGCGCTGGCACTTCAACATATGCCGGTCGAAGCCCGGCTCATGCGGCTCGACGCTCGCGATCCACATGGTCCATCCGCAATTGGCGCAAATCGGCCGATCGATCGGATCGGGCGGGTCAAAACTCTGCGGCTCCGGCATTGCCTGCCACCTGCTGCGACGGGACACCCAGCGGCGAAAAGCTAGCACAGCCGCGCGCGCGGCAGTATGGAAAGAAAAAAAAGAAATCGGGTGCGACGGGATGGCGCCGCGGGCGGCCCGCGAGCGGCCGGCGGTCTCGGTCCCCACCCGCCAATTCCCATGTGGCACATGGTGGCAATGGGGGGTGGGGTATCTCGGGCCCGAGACGTTTCACCAAGTCGTCAATGGCGGCAGGCGTTCCGGCCGGCGCTGCGCGAATTTTCGGCGGCGGCAAATCGCTTCGACTAGAGCGCGCTGGCGGCCTTCAGCTCCGCCGCGTCGGCGTCGGCCCAGACCATCAGCTGAAATTCATGATGGCAGACATCGCAGCGAAAGACGCGGACTTCGGTGTCGCCGCGCGGCTTGGTGGCGAACAGCCGCATCTCCGCCCCGCAAGTGCATTCCGGCGTTTCGGTCGATCCGGGCACCAGCAAATTCTCAAATGCACGCATACTCGCCCCTTTGCTGCAGTGCCACATGGCGACTGTAGGGGAGCGGGCCAAACCTGGCAATTGAGCACTTTGGAGAGTAGTAAATTTCAATATGGGCCATAACAGGCCAATTTCGCCGGTATTCCTCATGGTCCGGGACAAAGGCGGCCCAGCCGGCGGCGCCGAGGCCCTGGTTTGGGTATTCCGGTAAGGCTTCGGCCCGGCCGTCGGGGGGCCAGGGCCCGCAAGCGGCGCAGGTCCGCGCAATTCGCCCCCTCGCGGCGCCGAGCGCTTTCTTGGCCGGGCATTTTACGCTATCTCAATCGTCATGCTGATTCGTGCGGCCGCCTTTGCGGTGGCCTTCCTCAGCATCGTTCCGGCGGCGAAAGCGCAATATTCGCCGGAGGAACTGCAATATTACTGCAGCCTGGGGTCGCAGACCCCGATTTCGGTGCGTCCCTATTGCCACGACTATCGCGGCCCGATCTACCGCGACCGCAGCTACGGCTATTACGGCCATCGCCGGCTGAGCTGGGACGAGATCCGCTACTATTGCAGCCTGGGCAGCCAGACCCCGATTTCGCTGCGCAACACCTGCATCCGCACCGGCCTCCGGCGCTGACGCCGGCGGCTGCTGGCGTCCTGGTCCGGGTTGGTCCACGGGCCGGAGAACGACATCCTTAATCCGGAAACGGCCGATTGGTGGGCTTCCACGACGCCTGCGCGTTCGCAAGGAGCAAATGATAGTCGCGAATGAAACCGCGAGACCGAGGCGATCCGAATCCCGGCTTGGCCACAAGCAAACCGGGACCAGCGGGGCGGGGTGCCACAAAACTCGGCCACCCAGCAAAGATAGCCTAGTCCTATGAGCAAATCCGTCAAAGCAGCCTGCGGTTGCAATTCAAAAAGGCGGCGCCATCAAAATCTGTGAGCGAAAGGGGCCAGCACCAAAATTTGCAGAACATATTGCGAACGGAGAACAAACAGTGTACGGTGTTGTTTCCGGTCGATTCCGGCGGGCGGGCAGGGGCTCGCGTTGTCGGGGGGTCGAATCTCAGGCCTTATAGGAGCAAATCATGAGTCAGCCCGCGCTGCGTATCGTCGAAGGATCATCCATGGACAAGTCGAAGGCCCTTTCCGCTGCGCTCAGCCAGATCGAGCGCCAGTTCGGCAAGGGCTCGATCATGAAGCTCGGCAAGAACGACAAGTCGATGGATGTCGAAGTGATCTCCACCGGCTCGCTCGGCCTCGACATCGCGCTCGGCGTCGGCGGGCTGCCGCGCGGCCGGGTGATCGAGATTTACGGGCCGGAATCCTCAGGGAAAACCACGCTGGCGCTGCACACCATCGCCGAGGCGCAGAAGAAGGGCGGCATCTGCGCCTTCGTCGATGCCGAACACGCGCTCGATCCCGTCTATGCGCGCAAGCTCGGCGTCAATGTCGACGACCTGCTGATCTCGCAGCCGGACGCCGGCGAGCAGGCGCTGGAAATCGCCGACACGCTGGTGCGCTCGGGCGCGATCGACGTGCTGGTGGTCGATTCGGTGGCGGCGCTGGTGCCGCGCTCCGAGCTCGAAGGCGAAATGGGCGACGTGCAGCCGGGCAGCCAGGCGCGGCTGATGAGCCAGGCGCTGCGCAAGTTGACCTCCTCGATCGGCAAGTCGCGCACCATGGTCATCTTCATCAACCAGATCCGCATGAAGATCGGCGTCATGTACGGCTCGCCGGAGACCACCTCGGGCGGGCAGGCGCTGAAGTTCTACGCCTCGGTGCGCCTCGACATCCGCCGCATCGGCGCCATCAAGGAGCGCGACGAGGTTGTCGGTAATCAAACAAGGGTCAAGGTGGTGAAGAACAAGATGGCGCCGCCGTTCAAGCAGGTCGAATTCGACATCATGTACGGCGAGGGCGTCTCCAAGGTCGGCGAATTGATCGACCTCGGCGTCAAGGCCGGCGTGGTGGAGAAATCCGGCGCCTGGTTCTCCTACGATTCGCAGCGTATCGGCCAGGGCCGCGAGAACGCCAAGCAGTTCCTCAAGGACAATCCCGACCTGGCCGCCAGGATCGAAGCGCAGGTGCGGGCCAATTCCGGCATCGTCGCCGAGGCGATCATGGCCGGCGAAGAGGCCGCCAAGGACGATGACGACGACGAGGCGGCGGAGGCCTAGATCCGTGTCGCGGTTGTTGTTGCGCGTCGCCGCCGAACGGCGCGATCTCGATGCCGCCGTCAGCAGGCTGCGCTCGGCCGCCGGCGCGGCGAGGAGGCGGCGGAAGGCAGAGGCAGACTTGGCGGCTCGCCCCATCCGTGCGCAGGCACGGATGGAACAGATGGAGACAATGCTTCGAACTCAGTAAGGCGCCGCGGCGGCGCCAGTGTGATCCGCCGCACCACCACGAGACCTCGTCTCGCGTATCGCCCCCGTCGGCACCCGGCTGCTTAACGCGGCCGCCACCGAGGACGGGGGCGAAGGCGTTTTATCGCCAGCGCGTCATCGCTTCTGACCGGAGAAATTGAATCGCTTGTCTTTACCCTCCCCTGGAGGGGGAGGGTCGCCTGACGAGCGAAGCAAAGTCAGGCGGGGTGGGGTGAATCCTGCGCGGGTCAAAGGGCTCACCCCACCCCGGCTCGCATCGTCCATGCTCGCCGACCCTCCCCCTCCAGGGGAGGGTGAAGCGAACCCGATGCATCTCACTAGCCGGTTCAATTCCGGAATGACCGTGCTTTAGAGATCGAGCGCGAGGTAGCGCGCGCCGGGCAGCGGGTTGTCGTAATAGGGCGCCGTCGGCGTAAAGCCGAGCGAGGCGTAAAGCGCCTGCGCCGCGCGCATCGGCGCCAGCGTGTCGAGCAGTATGCGCGTGTAGTGCGCGTCACGCGCCTGCGCGATGATCGTCTCGGCAAGGCGGCGGCCGAGATTTTGCCCGCGCCCGGCAGGGCGGACGTAGAGCCGCTTCATTTCGCAGGCGCCGGCTTGCGCAAGCGGCCGCAGCGCCGCGCAGCCGACCGCTTCGCCGCCGGCGTCGCGCGCGATCAGGATGATGCCGTGGGGCGGCGCGTATTTGCCGGGAAGCGCGGCGAACTCGGCTTCGAGGTCCTGAAAGGAGAGGTCGACGCCGAGGCTGTCGATGTATTCCCCGAACAGCGTCCGCACCGTGGCGGCATCGTCGGGCCAGCGCGCGGGGGCGATGGTGATCGTTGCGGGCCTGGCCATGGCTCGGCGCCTCCGGGATTTCTGGACACCGTTAGTCCTCGTCGCTACATAGATAGCAACAAAACACCAAGCAGGACGGGGATTTAGCTCCCCGCAACGCATGATCCCGAAAAGTGGAAACCGGTTTCCGGACGCGATCATGCGCAAAAAAGAGGCGTGTAGAGATTTTCGATGAGCGGCGTCAACGATATCCGTAAAGGCTTCCTCGATTTCTTCGCCCGCAACGACCATCAGGTCGTGGCGTCCTCGCCGCTGGTGCCGCGCAACGACCCGACGCTGATGTTCACCAATGCCGGCATGGTGCAGTTCAAGAACGTCTTCACCGGTCTCGAGAAGCGCGCCTATAGCCGCGCCACCACGGCGCAGAAATGCGTGCGCGCCGGCGGCAAGCACAACGACCTCGACAATGTCGGCTATACCGCGCGCCACCACACCTTCTTCGAGATGCTCGGCAACTTCTCCTTCGGCGATTACTTCAAGGAGCGCGCCATCGCGCTGGCCTGGGAGCTGATCACCAGGGATTTCGCGCTGCCGGTCGAGAAGCTCCTGGTCACCGTCTATATCGACGACGACGACGCCTTCAACCTGTGGAAGAAAATCGCCGGCCTGCCCGAGCAGAAAATCCTGCGCATCGCCGGCGCCGACAATTTCTGGGCCATGGGCGACACCGGCCCTTGCGGGCCGTGCTCGGAGATCTTCTACGACCATGGCGCGCATATCCCCGGCGGTCCGCCGGGTTCGCCGGATGCCGACGGCGACCGCTTCATCGAGATCTGGAATCTCGTGTTCATGCAGTTCGAGCAGCAGGAGGGCGGCAAGCGCATCGACCTGCCGCGGCCCTCGATCGACACCGGCATGGGGCTGGAGCGCATCGCCGCGGTGCTGCAGGGCACGCACGACAATTATTCGATCGACCTGTTCCGCGTGCTCATCGAGACCATCGCCGAGCTCACCAAGGTGTCGCCGACGGGTCCGCACAAGGCCTCGCACCGGGTGATCGCCGATCACCTGCGCGCCTCCTCGTTCCTCATCGCCGATGGCGTGCTGCCATCGAACGAGGGCCGCGGCTACGTGCTCCGCCGCATCATGCGGCGCGCCATGCGCCACGTCGAGCTATTAGGGGCCAAAGAGCCGCTGATGTGGAAGCTGGTCCCGGTGCTGGTGCGCGAGATGGGGCAAGCCTATCCGGAACTCTCCCGCGCCGAGCCGCTGATCACCGAGACGCTCAAGCTCGAGGAGACGCGCTTCCGCGCCACGCTCGCGCGCGGGCTTGCCATCCTCGACGAGAAGAGCGCCGGCCTGAAGAAAGGCGCGATGTTCGATGGCGAGACGGCGTTCACGCTTTACGACACTTACGGATTTCCGCTGGATCTGACCCAGGATGCGCTGAAATCGCGCGGCATCGGCGTCGACCTCGCCAGCTTCGACGACGCCATGCAGCGCCAGCGCGAGAAGGCGCGCGCCTCCTGGGCCGGCTCCGGCGAGGCGGCGACGGAAACCGTGTGGTTTGCGCTGCACGAGAAGGTCGGCGCCACCGAGTTCCTCGGTTACGAGACCGAGAGCGCCGAGGGCGTCGTCGCCGCGCTGGTCAAGGACGGCAAGGAAGTCAGCGAGTTGAAAAAGGGCGAGAGCGGCGCGGTGGTGATGAACCAGACGCCATTCTACGCCGAGTCGGGCGGCCAGGTCGGCGACACCGGCGAGATGCGCCGCGAGGGCGTGGCGCTCGCCGTCACCGACACGCAGAAGAAGGCCGGCGACGTCTGGGCGCATCTGGTCAAGGTGGAGCAGGGCAGCGTCAAGGTCGGCGACCCGCTGCTGCTCGAGGTCGACCACGGGCGGCGTTCTGACATCCGACGTAGCCACTCGGCGACGCATTTGCTTCATGAGGCACTGCGCCAAGTACTTGGTGATCACGTGGCGCAGAAGGGCTCGCTGGTGGCGCCCGACCGACTGCGCTTCGACTTCTCCCATCCCAAGCCGATGAGCGCCGAAGAAATAATCAAAGTTGAAAATATGTCGAATGCTGTCGTACTACTGAATGAACCTGTCGCAACACGGCTAATGGAAACTGATGATGCAGTTGAGTCTGGCGCGCGTGCGTTGTTTGGTGAGAAATATGGAGACGAAGTTCGCGTCGTGATTATGGGGACACCCGAGCGCCGCAACGCTCTAGGTTGGTCTGTCGAGCTGTGCGGCGGTACCCACGTGCGGCGGACCGGAGACATCGGGATCATCTCTGTCGTCGGCGAGAGCGCGGTTGGTTCCGGGGTCCGTCGAATTGAGGCACTTACGGGGAATGCGGCGCGATATAATTTGAACGGGTTGGCTAACGTCTCGAAGGTCGCGGCAGGAGAAATCAAGGTCCCGATTGAGGAATTGCCGAAACGCCTGGCTTCCATGTTGGATATCCAAAGGAAGCTCGAGCGCGATTTGACCGAGGCGAAGAAAAAGCTCGCCATGGGCGGCGGAATGGGCGGCGGCGCGGGCGCTGCAAGCGGCGCCGACGGCGTGCGCCAGGTCAACGGTATCAAGCTCATCGCCCGCGCGGTCTCCGGCATCTCGCCGAAAGAGCTGCCCAGCCTGATCGACGAGGCCAAGAAGCAGATCGGCTCCGGTGTCATTGCCATCGTTGCCGTCAGCGAGGAGGGCCGCGCCGGCATCTCGGTCGGCGTCACGCCCGACCTCACCGCGCGCTTCAACGCCGTCGATCTGGTCAAGAAAGGCGCCGAGGCGCTGGGCGGCAAGGGCGGCGGCGGGCGCCCCGATATGGCGCAGGCCGGCGGCCCCGACGGCTCCAAGGCGGACGCCGCGCTCAAGGCGATCGAGGCCGCGCTCGGCGGGTAAAATCGCAGCTGTCGTCCCGGCCAAGCGAGCGATCGCGAGCGCGAGCCGGGACCCAGTAACCCCCGCGGTCATTATCTGGAGACACAGGGGTTACTGGGTCCCCGCCTTCGCGGGGACGACAGCCCATCGGCTTGATCTCCCGCAAGGCCGGGCGGCGCCGCGAATTGTACTAGTATCGCTTCGATTCCAGCGGGATGCCGGCAATGGCGCGCGACAAGATCAAAGACTTGCGGCACCGCGTCTATCTGGTCCTCGAGCAGGGCCCGGTGGGCGACGGCGTCGGCCGGCTGGTCGACCGGCTGCTGGTGGCGTTGATCCTGTTCAACCTCGTCGCCGTCGCCCTGGAATCGGTGCCCGACTACCGCGCGCGCTACGAACTCATCTTTGCGCTGATCGAATATTTTTCGCTGGTCGTCTTCACCGTCGAATACGCCTTGCGGCTGTGGTCGGCGGTCGAGCACGGTCCGCACCAGCACATGCCGGCGCTGCGCGCGCGTCTCAAATACGCGCTGAGCGCCGCCGGTATCGTCGACCTCGCCGCCGTGCTGCCGTTCTGGTTCGCCTTCGTGCTGCCGGCCGACCTGCGCTTCATTCTCGTCTTCCGCATCGTGCGCTTCTTCAAGATCGCGCGCTATTCGCCGGCCATGCGCTCGCTGCTCGACGTGCTCAACAGCGAGCGCCGTGCGCTGTTCGGCTGCCTGGTCATCGCCATGGGCTCGGCGCTGGTCGCGGCCGCCTTGATGCATCTCGCCGAAGGCCACGTGCAGCCGGACAAGCTCGGCACCATCCCCGAGGCGCTGTGGTGGGCGGTGGTGACCATCGGCACCATCGGCTACGGCGACGTCGTCCCGGTCACCGCGCTCGGCAAGGTCATCGCCACCGGCACCATCTTTTTCGGGCTGATCATGGTGGCGCTGCCCATCGGCATCATCGCCAACGCCTTTTCCGAGCAGATTCACCGCCGAGATTTTATCGTCACCTGGGGCATGATCGCGCGGGTGCCGCTGTTTGCCGAGCTCGACGCCGGCGAGATCGCCGACATCATGCAGCTCCTGCGGGCGCAGCTCGTGCAGCCCGGTGAGGTCATCGTCCGCGAGGGTGAAACCGCGCATTCGATGTATTTCATCGCCGCCGGTGAGGTCGAAGTCGCCCTGAAGAAGGAGCGCATCCGCCTCGGCGTCGGGCAGTTCTTCGGCGAAGTTGCGGTGTTGCGCCGCGTGCGTCGTTCGGCGACCGCCACCGCGATCACGCGCGCCAGCCTGCTGGCCTTGTCGGCGCACGATCTGCACGCGCTGATGCAGCGCGATCCGCGCATCGCCAAGTGCATCAAGGACGTGGTCGCCAAGCGTGTCGGCCGCGAGGCAAGGGGCAACGGGGATATCGTGGCGGAAGAGGTGAGGTAAGTAGGCCCTCATGCTGAGGAGCATCGCGAAGCGATGCATCTCGAAGCATGGGGCCGTCCTCATCCTTCGAGACGCGCACCTGCCAGTGCGCTCCTCAGGATGAGGGCGGAAATTACCCCGCCATCGCCTTCTTCAAGTTCTCGTCGATCTTGTCGAGAAAGCCGGTGGTCGAGAGCCAGGTCTGCTCGGGCCCGACCAGCAGCGCCAAATCCTTGGTCATGAAGCCGGCCTCGACGGTGCCGACGCACACCTTTTCCAGGGTGGCCGCGAAGGCGGCGAGCGCCTCGTTGTTGTCGAGCTTGGCGCGATGGGCGAGGCCGCGCGTCCAGGCAAAGATCGAGGCGATCGAGTTGGTCGAGGTCTGCTCGCCCTTCTGATGCTGGCGGTAGTGGCGGGTGACGGTGCCGTGCGCGGCTTCCGCCTCCACCACCTTGCCGTCCGGCGTAGTCAGCACCGAGGTCATGAGGCCAAGCGAGCCAAAGCCCTGCGCCACGACGTCCGACTGCACGTCGCCGTCGTAGTTCTTGCAGGCCCACACATAGCCGCCCGACCATTTCAGCGCCGAGGCCACCATGTCGTCGATCAGCCGGTGCTCATAGGTGATCTTCTTCTCGGCGAACCGGCTCTTGAATTCCTCGTCGAACACCTTCTGGAACAGTTCCATGAAGCGGCCGTCGTATTGCTTGAGGATGGTGTTCTTGGTCGAGAGGTAGAGCGGATAGCCGCGGTCGAGCGCGTAATTCATCGAGGCGCGGGCGAAATCGCGGATCGAGTCGTCGAGATTGTACATCGCCATGGTGACGCCAGAGCCCGGCGCCTTGAACACTTCGCGCTCGATCACCTCGCCGTCGCTGCCGGTGAACTTGATCGACAGCGTGCCGGCGCCGGGGAACTTGAAATCGGTGGCGCGGTACTGGTCGCCATAGGCGTGGCGGCCGATGACGATCGGCTTGGTCCAGCCGGGGACGAGCCGCGGCACGTTCTTGCAGATGATCGGCTCGCGGAAGATGGTGCCGCCGAGGATGTTGCGGATGGTGCCGTTGGGCGAGCGCCACATCTCCTTGAGGCCGAATTCCTTCACCCGGCCTTCGTCGGGCGTGATGGTCGCGCATTTCACCGCGACGCCGACTTCCCTGGTCTTGTTGGCGGCGTCGACGGTGATCTGGTCGTTGGTCTCGTCGCGCTTCTGGATGCCGAGGTCGTAATAGAGCAGGTTGATGTCGAGATAGGGATGGATCAGCTTGTCCTTGATCAGCTGCCAGATGATGCGGGTCATTTCGTCGCCGTCCATCTCGACGACGGGATTCTTCACCTTGATCTTCGCCATATTACGGAGCCACCTTTTGAGAGCCGGCATCGGCGTCGGCCGTCCGACCGACGAAAACTCGACGCGCGCGCGTTTAAAACGCAGCCCCGGCAGCCGCGGCGGGCTCTATAGCATTGACTTAACGACCGTGAAAGCCGCGCTGCAGCCAGGACTGAAAAAGGCGCCGCCGCAAATGCGGCACAAATCATTCATCCTTCGGGCGCCGCCGTGATGGCTTCAATCTCGACCACAAACTGCGGCCGCACCAGGCCGGCCACCACTATCAGCGTGGTCGTCGGCGGTGTTCCCGGAAATTGCCGGTCGCGCGATCGCCTGTACCCTTCCATGTGTTCCCGGGCCGTCACATAGACACTGAGGCGGACGACGTTCGCCATCGTCATCCCGTCTTCGGCCAGGATCGCCGCAATATTTGCGAAGCAGATATCGGCCTGCGCTTCGCTGTCGGCGGGAATTTTGTCGTGCCGATCGATGCCGAGTTGCCCCGCGACGAACACCAGCCGGTGGCCTGCCGGTACTGCGATGCCGTGGCTGTATCGCGCCAAGGGCGGTCGAATCGACGAGGGAGACAGTGCGCGCATGGCGATCGTCCTGAATGGAGTAGAGCTCGGTCGGTTTGAGGCCCCGCTCGATGAGTGTGTCATCGCGCGGGGCAGATGTCGGGCTTCGCGTCAGAGCGCGGCGAGTGCGGCGTTCAGCGTGGCGCTCGGACGCATCGCGGCCGACGCCCTGGCATCGTCGGGCAGATAGTAACCGCCGATGTCGACCGGCTTGCCTTGCGCGCCGATCAGTTCGGCGTTGATCCTGGCTTCGTTCCTGGCGAGCGTCTCGGCCAGCGGCTTGAAGCGGGCCTGCAGCTCTGTGTCCTTGGTCTGCGCGGCCAGCGCCTGCGCCCAGTAGAGGGCGAGGTAGAAATGGCTGCCGCGATTGTCGATCTCGCCGACCTTGCGCGCAGGATTGCGGTTGAACTTGAGGAACTGGCCGATGGCCGCGTCGAGCGTCTCAGCGAGGACCTGCGCCTTGGCGTTCTTGTAGGTCTGCGCCAGGTGTTCGAGCGAGGCACCCAGCGCAAGGAATTCGCCGAGCGAATCCCAGCGCAGATAGCCCTCTTTCTGGAACTGCTCCACGTGCTTGGGCGCCGAACCTCCGGCGCCGGTCTCGAACAGACCGCCGCCCGCGAGCAGCGGAACGATCGACAGCATCTTGGCCGAGGTGCCGAGCTCCATGATCGGGAACAGGTCGGTCAGATAGTCGCGCAGCACGTTGCCGGTGACGGAGATCGTGTCCTGCCCCTTGCGGATGCGTTCGAGTGAGAACTTCATGGCGTCGACCGGCGCTAGAATGCGGATGTCGAGACCCTTGGTGTCTTGCTCCTTCAGGTACTTCTCGACCTTGGCGATGACCTGCGCATCATGGCCGCGCTTGGCGTCGAGCCAGAACACCGCCGGGGTGTTGGTCAGGCGGGCGCGGCGCACGGCGAGCTTGACCCAGTCCTGGATCGGCGCGTCCTTGGCCTCGCACATACGGAAGATGTCGCCGGTCTCGACCGGCCGCTCCAGCAGCACCTTGCCGTCATCGGCGACGACGCGGACTTTCCCGTCCGCCGGAATTTCGAACGTCTTGTCGTGCGAGCCGTATTCCTCGGCCTTCTGCGCCATCAATCCCACGTTGGGAACCGTGCCTATCGTCCTGGGGTCGAACGCGCCGTGCGCTTTGCAGTCATCGATGACCGCCTGGTAAAGCGTTGCGTAGCTGCGGTCGGGGATTGCGGCCATGACATCGTGCAGCTTGCCGTCGGCGCCCCACATGCGGCCGGATTCGCGGATCATCGCCGGCATCGACGCGTCGACGATCACGTCGGAGGGCACATGCAGGTTGGTGATGCCCTTGTCGGAATTGACCATGGCGAGGCCCGGCCGTTTCGCGTATTCGGCGGCGATGTCGGCCTTGATCGCTGCTTTCTCCGCTTCCGGCAGCGTCTCGATCTTCGTCAGCAGGTCGCCGAAGCCGTTGTTGAGATTGACGCCGAGCTTCTTCAGCGTCGCGGCGTGCTTCTGGATGACATCGGCGAAGAACACGGACACGGCGTGGCCGAACACGATGGGGTCGGCGATCTTCATCATGGTCGCCTTGACGTGCAGCGAGAACAGCACGCCTTCCTTCTTGGCGGCTTCGATCTTGTCGGCAAAGAAGGCGCGCAGCGCCTTGCGGCTCATCACCGCCGCGTCGATGATCTCGCCGGCGTCAAGCGGCGTCTTCGCCTTGAGCACCGTGACGGCGCCATCCTTGGCCACAAGTTCGATGCGGGCATTAGTCGCCGTCGCGACGGTGGTCGAGATTTCCGAGCCGTAGTAATCGCCGCCGGACATGGTCGCGACATGCGATTTGGAGCTGGCGCTCCAGGCGCCCATCTTGTGCGGGTTGTTGCGGGCGTATTGCTTGACGGCGCCGGCGGCGCGGCGGTCGGAATTGCCCTCGCGCAACACCGGGTTGACGACGCTGCCGAACACCCTGGCGTAGCGGGCCTTGATGTCCTTCTCGGCGTCCGTCGTGGCGTTATCCGGATAGTCCGGAACATTGTAGCCCTTGCCTTGCAGTTCCTTGATCGCGGCCTTGAGCTGCGGGATCGAGGCGGAGATATTGGGCAGCTTCATGATGTTGGCTTGGGGCCGCGTCGCGAGCTCGCCGAGTTCGGAGAGTTCATCGTTGACGCGTTGCGCGGGGTTAAGCTTCTCGGGGAAACTGGCGAGGATGCGGCCGGCCAGCGAAATGTCCTTCAGCTTCACGGACACCCCCGCCGCGCCGACGAAGGCCTTCACGATCGGCAGCAGGGAATAGGTCGCGAGCGCCGGGGCTTCATCGACCTTGGTCCACATGATCTCGAGATCTGGCATGCTTGCACCTTATGTCGCCGTGCTTGTTTCAAGCCGACCGGAAACTGAACATTGACGGCGCGGTGGAATTCTCCCCCGGGGCCCTCAAATGAATTGTTCTCGGCGCGGAGACCGCCAACCGGGATTTCGACTGACGGGAGTTCGGCGCGGGCCCTATAGCATCCGCACTCCGCCGGTAAAAGCCTTGTTAGCAGCGCGCCGAAGCGAAAACCTTGGGACCGTGCCGCCGGGCGTTGCGGCCGGATCGCTGCCGGCGCTTGACGCAAGCGGCCGGCTTGGGCAGGGGCTTTTGCCGTCAGGGCATTCGACCGCCGAGGAGCACGCTATGCCGGGCGCCGGCACCGACAAGACCAAGCGCTGGATCGAGGCGCCGGGGCCGATTGTGGTCCTGGTCGAGCCGCAGATGGGCGAGAATATCGGCGCCGCCGCGCGCGCCATGGCCAATTTCGGGCTCGGCCGCTTGCGTTTAGTCAAGCCGGTGCAGGTCTGGCCGAACGAAAGGGCAAGGGTCATGGCGGCGGGCGCCGACCGTGTCATCGACCACGCGGTTCTCTACGACAGCCTTCCCGCCGCCATCGGCGATTGCAGCTTTGTGCTGGCGGCAACCGCGCGCAACCACGACCAGGCCAAACCCGTGATCGGCGCCGACGCCGGGGCGGCCGAACTTGCCCCGCGCATTGCCGCCGGCGAAAACGCGGCAATCGTTTTCGGACGCGAGCGCATCGGGCTGGAGAACCATGAGGTGGCGCTCGCCGACGCCATTCTTACGCTGCCGGTCAATCCCGCCTTTGCCTCGCTCAACCTCGCGCAGGCCGTGGTCATCGTCGGCTACGAATGGTTCAAGCTGCAAACGGGCGCGAAGCTGCCTTTTGCCATGCCGCAGCGTTCGCCGCCCGCGGCCAAGCAGCAGCTCGATGCCTTCTTTGCCGATCTCGAGCGCGAGCTGGAAAAGGTCGAATTCTTCCGCCCGGAGGAAAAGCGCGGCACCATGAGCGTGAACCTGCGCAATATCTTCCAGCGCATGGCGCCGTCGCAGCAGGACGTGCGCACGCTGCACGGCGTGATCACGGCGATTGCGCAGGGCCGCAAGGGACCGGCGCGCGGCGGCGTGCTGGATGCCGCCGGCGCCGAGCGGCTGCGCGAACTGATCGCCGAGCACGAGGCCTCGCGCGCGCCGTCCGAACGCACGCCGCTGCGCGGCTTGCCGAAGCTGCTGCGCCGCAATCCGACCGAGGCCGAGCGCGCGCTATGGCGGGCGCTGGTCAACGACCGCCGCTTTGCCGGTCTCGGCTTCAAGCGGCAGGTGCCGATCGGCGCCTACATCGCCGACTTTGTTTCGTTCCCGCGGCGAACCGTGATCGATCTGGTGCCGGCGGAGGAGAATGAGGCCGCCATTCGCGCGCGCGCCGAAAGGCGCCTCTGGCTCGAGCGGCACGACTATCGGGTGATCGAGGTGACGGCCGGCGACGTCGCGCGCGACGTCGCCCGGGTTCTCGACAATCTCGCCGAACTAGCCCTTTAGCGTCTTCATTTGCGCGGCGATGCCTTCGCGGAAAAAGCCGAGGTCGCTGCCGACCGCGAGATAGCCGAAGCCGCGCTTGGCCATGGCCGCCGCGCGCTCGGCATTGGCGCAATAAAGCCCCGCCACCTTGCCGGCCTTCCTCGCCGCCGCCACGACCTTGTCGAGCTCGGCTTCAACTTCTTTTGAATGCGGATCGAGCGTGGCGCCGCCGGTCAGCGTGATGGAGAGGTCGGAGGGGCCGACAAAAAGCACGTCGATGCCCCGCGTTGCCGCGATTGCATCGAGGTTCGCCAGAGCCGTGCGGGTCTCGATCATGGCGATGGTGACCGTCATATTGTTGGCGTCGCGCAGATAGGTCTTCGCGTCGGCGAACTGGCCGAGCATCATGGCGCGGTTCGGCCCCCAGCTGCGCTCGCCGAGTGGAGGAAACTTGGCCGCGGCGACGAATTTCTTTGCGTCTGCAACCGTATTGATCATCGGCGCGATAACGCCCTCGGCGCCCATGTCGAGGGCGCGGGACACCGTGGCGAAGTCGTCGAGAGGTACGCGCACGATCGGCGCGGCGCCGGCGCCGTGGATGGTGGCGATACCGGCGACGGCGCCGGCAAAATCCCACATGCCGTGCTGCATGTCGATCGACACCGCGGGAAATCCCTCGCGGGCCAGCACCTCAAGCAGGATCGGGGCGGGCAGCGCGCACCAGCCGCAATAGACGGTTTCACCGGCGCGCAGGCGCCGGGCGAGCGAAAACGTAGCCACCGGCTAGCCGCTCGCCTTGATCTGCTCGACCGCCTTGGTCATCAGCTCTTCCATCGCGCGGCGGATGTCCTGGTCGGCCATGGCCACCTTTTTCTCGTCAAAATCCTTGCGGATTTTCCGAAAAATATCGTGATCGCTTGCTTCGTCAAATTCAGCCATGACCACGCCCTTGGCATAGGCTTCGGCCTCGGCCCCGGACAGGCCGAGCCGTTCCGCGGCCCAAAGGCCGAGCAGCTTGTTGCGCCGCGCGCTGGCCTTGAATCGAAGCTCCTCGTCATGCGCGAACTTCTTCTCGAAGCCTTCCTCGCGCTTGTCGAACGTGGTCATGCCGCCCTCACTGCGTACGAAACTGATAATGGCCAGAAACCGCGCGCCTTGCATATCGCCGCAATAGCGTCAAGGCAACAGAGCCTCGCATTTTGCCGCTCCCTTGCGAAGTGGAAAACGCATGATCGACGCGATTGTGCTGCCTCACCTGTTGGGCTAGGTTGGCCTTTGTGTCCGGACGCTCGAACGCAGACGAAGCGAAGTTCGGTCCCGCCGCCGCGGATCTCGCACGTTCTTGAAAGAGGAGCCACGGCAACCCATGGACTTTCAAAAACCACGGTACACTCCGATGAGCCGCCGTCGCCGCATTTACGAGGGCAAGGCGAAGGTCCTCTATGAAGGCCCAGAGCCTGGAACTTTGATCCAGCATTTCAAGGATGACGCCACCGCCTTTAACGCCAAAAAGCACGAGGTGATCGAGGGCAAGGGCGTTCTCAACAACCGCATTTCCGAATACGTGTTCCAGCACTTGAACGACATCGGAGTGCCGACCCACTTCATCCGCCGCCTCAACATGCGCGAGCAGTTGATTCGCGAGGTGGAAATCATCCCGCTCGAGGTCGTGGTGCGCAACGTCGCCGCCGGTTCCCTGGCGCAGCGCCTCGGCATCGAGGAGGGCACGCAGCTGCCGCGCTCGATCATCGAGTTTTATTACAAGAACGACGCGCTCAACGACCCGATGGTGTCGGAAGAGCACATCACCGCCTTCGGTTGGGCGAGCCCGCAGGAAATCGACGACATCATGGCGCTGGCGATCCGCGTCAACGATTTCCTCTCCGGCCTGTTCCTCGGCGTCGGCATCCGTCTGGTCGATTTCAAGATGGAGACCGGCCGGCTGTGGGAAAACGACATTATGCGCATCGTTGTCGCCGACGAAATTTCGCCCGACAGTTGCCGATTGTGGGATATCAAGACCAACAACAAGCTCGACAAGGACCGCTTCCGCCGCGATCTCGGCGGGCTGCTGGAGGCCTATACCGAGGTCGCCAAGCGGCTGGGGATCATGAGCGAGGGCGAGCGCCCACAGGGCTCGGGGCCGGTGCTGGTCAAGAGCTAGGCACTTTCTTCAAGCTTTTTTTGTCCGTGAATGAGCAAAGCCCGGCACCCGGGTCCGGCCTTAGGCCGGCCCGGGCGTAAACTTTGTTGCCGGGCTTCGGCGTCTCTAGTTTAGGGGTGGATGGCCGGTGACATTCCGGCCCATAGCCCGCGATTCGTGGCATAAGCGGCGGAATCATGAAGGCCCGCGTCACCGTCACATTGAAGTCGGGGATCCTCGACCCGCAAGGCAAGGCCATCGAGGGCGCCTTGCGCTCGCTCGGGCTGGAAGGCGTCACAAACGTGCGCCAGGGCAAGGTGTTCGACATCGAGATCGAGGGCGCCGACCGCGCCAGGGCCGAGGAACTGCTCAAACAGGCGGCCGACAAGCTGCTCGCCAATACGGTGATCGAGAACTACCGGGTGGATGTGCTCTAGATGAACGCCGCCGTCCTCGTTTTCCCCGGCATCAATCGCGAGCGCGACATGGCGCGCACGATCCGACTCACCTCCGGCCGTGAGCCGGCCATGGTCTGGCACACCGAAACCCAGCTTCCCCCCGGCACCGACCTCGTGGTCATTCCCGGCGGATTTTCCTACGGCGATTATCTGCGCTGCGGGGCGATTGCGGCGCGTTCGCCGGTGATGGAGGCGGTGCGCGCGCATGCGGACAGGGGCGGGCTCACGCTCGCCGTCTGCAACGGCTTCCAGATCGCCTGCGAGGCCGGCCTATTGCCGGGCGTGTTGATGCGCAATGCCCGGCTCCGCTTCGTCTGCCGCGACGTCTTTCTCAAGGTCGAGCGTTCCGATACGCCATTCACCCGCGGCTACAATGCCGGCCAGGTCATCCGCGTGCCGACCGCGCACGGCGAGGGCAATTACGTCGCCGATGCCGACACCATCGCCAGGCTGGAAGGCGAGGGGCGGGTGATCTTGCGCTATGTGGCGCCGGACGGCGCCCTCGACCCGGCCTTCAACGTCAACGGCTCGACCAACGCCATTGCCGGCATCGTCAACGAGCGCGGCAACGTGCTCGGCATGATGCCGCATCCGGAAAATCACGTCGAAGCTGCGGTGGGTTCGACCGACGGCCGCGGGCTGTTCGCCGGACTGGTGGAAGCGCTGGACCGCGCGGCATGACGGACGCATCGGTCATGCGCAATGAACCCAAGATCACGGCCGAGTTGGTCGCCGAGCACGGGCTCAAGCCCGACGAATACAAGCGCATGCTCGAGCTGATCGGCCGCACGCCGACGCTGACCGAGCTCGGCATCTTCTCGGCGATGTGGAACGAGCACTGCTCGTACAAGTCCTCCAAGGCGCATCTGCGCACGTTGCCGACCAAAGGCCCCCACGTCATCCAGGGGCCCGGCGAGAATGCCGGCGTCATCGACATCGGCGACGGCCTCGCCTGTGTGTTCAAGATGGAGAGCCACAACCACCCGAGCTATATCGAGCCCTATCAGGGCGCGGCGACCGGCGTCGGCGGCATCCTGCGCGACGTCTTCACCATGGGGGCGCGGCCGATCGCCTGCCTCAATGCGTTGAGTTTCGGCGCGCCGGGCCATCCCAAGACCCGCCATCTTGTGTCCGGCGTCGTTGCCGGCATCGGCGGCTATGGCAACTCGTTCGGCGTGCCCACCGTCGGCGGCTCGGTGCGCTTCCATTCGCGCTATGACGGCAACTGCCTGGTCAACGCCATGGCGGTCGGCCTCGCGCGCAAGGACCAGATTTTCTATGCCGCGGCGTCCGGGGTCGGCATGCCGATCGTCTATCTCGGTTCCAAGACGGGGCGCGACGGCATCCACGGCGCCTCCATGGCCTCGGCCGAATTCGCCGAGGATTCGGACGAAAAACGCCCGACCGTGCAGGTCGGCGATCCGTTTTCGGAAAAGCTGCTGCTGGAAGCCTGTCTCGAGATCATGGCCAAGGGCT
>Ga0335083_10001286_pt1 | contig 34789 bp, 33 predicted proteins | sample Lox_Sample_42_FD_206716 | JGI IMG/M metagenome (GOLD analysis project Ga0335083, IMG submission 206716) | Soil microbial communities from Loxahatchee National Wildlife Refuge, Florida, United States - Lox_Sample_4.2 | ecosystem: Environmental > Terrestrial > Soil > Wetlands | place: USA...
ACGTTCTCTCCCGAAGACACCCAGGTGTACGTGTCCGGCCAGCCGCTGAGCAGCGGCGGGGTGCTCCTGGACATCACCGACAACGGCGTGGGCATCTCGGACCAGGAAATGTCGCACGCCAACTGGCGCCTGGACAACCCGCCGGTGGTCGACGTGGCGGTGTCCCGGCGGATGGGCCTGTTCGTGGTCGGCCGCCTGGCCGCCCGGCACGGGGTGCGGGTCCGGCTGCGGCACGCTCAGGCCGGCGGCCTGACCGCGCTGATCTGGCTGCCCGACACCGTGGCGGCGCCCGAGGTCGCTCCGCCGCTCGGCCGGCTCCGCCGGTTCGAGCCGGAGGACTACGGGCCCACGCCCTCGCTGTCCGCCCCCACCGCGACCGCTCCGCCCAATGCGGCTTCGCAGGCGACCGCGGCCGCGAGGATCCCGAGATTCTCGCCCGCGGCCCCGGCGTCGCCCTCGGCGCCGTCTATCCCCCCGGCCCCGAACTTCAGCCCCGCCGCGAGCGCCGGATCGCCGGGCTCCCCGGCGGCGCCCGGCGGCCCCGGAGGACCAGGCGGACCCGGAGGACCAGGCGGACCCGGCCAGGAGAAGCAGGGCGGCACCCCCGCGGGCAACAACTGGGAGCCGGCTGGCAACGGCTGGGACCTGGGCAACGGCCGGGCCGACCATGACGGCCCGCCGACCAAGGCCCTGCCCGTCCGCAACGGCAACGGCAACGCCTCCGGGCCGGCGAACGGCAACACGGCTGGCGACGGGGCCCAGCAGCGCGGCCCGGCCTCCGGCGGCGCGAGCGGGAGCGGCCCGAGCAGGCTGCCCGCGTTCGGCGGACTGGGCTCGCAAGGCCCGCAGTTCCCGATCGGCAGCCAGAACGTCCACGGCAGCGACGGTCCAAGCGCGGCCGACGCGGCCAGCGTGACCAACGGCACGGCGAGCGGCCCGGACGCCCCGGCGGCCGGCGGTGCCGACGGCCAGGTGACGGTGCCACCGGTCGGCCAGGAGCAGCGGCTTCCCATCTTCGACTCGCTGGAATCCGACTGGTTCCGGCGGAGCGGGAAGACCCTCGCCACCACCACGCGGCCGCAGGCCGGGCCGCCGGCCGCCGGGCAGGGCTCGTGGACGTCGCCCGCCGACGAGGGCTGGCGCGCGGCCCAGGTGGTAGCGTCGCCCGCGGCGGGAGAAACCACCCAGGCGGGGCTGCCGAGGCGAGTGCCGAGGGCTAACCTCGTGCCCGGCTCGGTCGGCGGGTCCGGCGGTCCTGGAAGTAACGAACCAGAAGCAGAAGCGCCCATCAGGTCGCCGGATGCGGCCCGTTCCCGCATGGCCAGCTTCCAGCGAGGCGTGCGCGAGGGTCGCGCCGCCGCACCCCAGATCGAGGAGCCGTAGGACCCGATGAAACCTCAAGGCCCAGGCACAGCGACACGAGGAGGAACCTGTATGGACGGGCGACGAAAGGAGTGCGCATGAGCACGCCAGGGCGCCCTGCGCAGGACCTCAACTGGCTGATCACCAACTTCGTGGAGCGGGTGCCCGACGTGGCTCACGCGGTGGTGGTGTCCTCGGACGGCCTGCCGCTGGCGTTCAGCGCCGGCTTCCCGCAGGAGCGGGCCGATCAGCTGGCGGCGGTGACCTCGGGGCTGACCAGCCTGACCCAGGGTGCGTCGCGGGTGTTCGAGGGCGGCGCGGTGGTGCAGACTGTGGTGGAGATGCAGCGGGGTGTGCTGGTGATCATGGCGATCAGCAACGGCTCTAGCCTGGCCGTGCTCGCCGCGTCCACCTGTGATCTCGGGCTCGTGGCTTACGAGATGACCCTGCTGGTTGAGCGGGCAGGCCGGGTCCTTACCCCCGCTACCCGCAGTGTCATGCAAGCAGCCATCCCGGGTGATGGACGACGGTGACCGGAGGTTTCAGTGGCAGGCCAAGGGCGAGGTGACAACCAGTCGCCGTTCGTGGGCTTGCCCGGTTCTTGGCAGGGCCGGGCCGGCCTGTGGGATGAAGGGCCGGGTCCAGGACGGTCTGGCTTCGGCTTTTCCACCGAGGAGGACGGTGCGACGAGGCTTGTTCGGCCGTATACGGTTACCGGTGGCCGGACGCAGCCGAGGTACCAGCTGGCCATTGAGGCACTGGTCACGGCGACCGTTCTCGAGCCTCGGGACCTATCGGTGCTGGCGCCAGAATGCCAGGCCATCCTGCAGTTCTGCCGGGACTGGCGATCGGTGGCTGAAGTTTCTGCGGTGCTAAGGCTGCCGCTAGGCGTGGCCAGGATTCTCATCGCGGACATGGGGGCGGACGGGCTCGTCCGCATCCACCAGCGCGATGATTCTGAGGGCCGTCCGGACCTCAATTTGCTCGAAAGGGTGCTCAGTGGACTCCGTAAGATCTAGCGTCGCCCAGCCCAGGTCCGACGCTCCTTCTGCCATGACGTCGGTCAAGATCGTGGTGGCTGGTGGATTCGGCGTAGGCAAGACGACATTCGTGGGCTCGGTGTCGGAGATCACTCCGCTGACGACCGAAGCGGTCATGACGGTAGCCAGCACGGATGTTGATGACTTGTCGCACGTGCCGGACAAGTCGACGACGACGGTGGCGATGGACTTCGGGCGGATCACGCTGGACAAGGACCTCGTCCTGTACATGTTCGGGACACCGGGCCAGCACCGGTTCTGGTTCATGTGGGACGACCTGATCCAGGGCGCGATCGGGGCGGTCGTCCTGGTGGACACCCGCCGCCTGGCCGACTCGTTCCCCGCGGTGGACTACTTCGAGGCGTCCGGGCTGCCGTTCGTGATCGGCATCAACGGGTTCCACGGGCAGTTCCCGCACCGGTCACGGGACGTGAGCGAGGCGCTGGCGATCTCGCCGGACGTGCCGGTGATCCCGTGCGACGCGCGGAACCGGGAGTCGACCAAGGCCACCCTGGTCACCCTGGTCGAGCACGCCATGTCGATGCAGACGGCCGGACGGTTCTGATACGTGGCCGCTGGTTACTACACGACCAGCACCGCTTTCCTCGAGGCCCTGGCCGAAGCCGGGGTCAGGTATATCTTCGCCAACCTCGGCAGCGACCATCCAGGGCTCATCGAGGCGTTCGCGCAGGCCCGGGCCGAGGGCCGCGAGGAGGATTTCCCGCGCCTTATCGTGTGCCCGCACGAGACCGTGGCGCTGTCGGCGGCGCACGCCTACGCGATGGTGACCGGTGAGCCGCAAGCCGTGATCGTCCACGTTGACGTGGGCACGCAGAATCTCGGCGGCGCGGTGAGCAACGCGATGCGCGGTCGCGTTCCCGTCCTCGTCTTCGCGGGCGCGGCCCCGTTCACCCTCGAGGGCGAGCTGCCCGGCGGGCGCAACGAGTTCATCCACTGGATCCAGGACGTCCGCGACCAGCGCGGCATCCTGCGCGGCTACGTCAAGTACGACAACGAGATCCGGACCGGCCGCAACGTGAAGCAGCTCGTGCACCGCGCGCTGCAGATCTCCCGCAGCGAGCCCGCGGGCCCGGTGTACCTGATCAGCCCGCGCGAGGTGATGGAAGAGCCGCTGCAGCCGTACGTCGTCGACCGCGCGGACTTCGGCCCCGTCGCGCCGGTCGCGCTCGCCGACGAGGTCACCGCCGAGATCGCGACCGCCCTGGCCGGCGCGCGGCGCCCGCTGGTCGTCACCTCCTACCTGGGCCGGGACCCGGCCGCGGTGCCCGAGCTCGTCGGGCTGTGCGAGCTGCTGGCCCTCCCCGTGCTCGAGTCGATGGCCTACCACGTGAACTTCCCGGCCGACCACGAGCTGCACGCCGGCTTCCAGTACCACACCGTGGCGCAGAACCCGGTGCTGGCGCAGGCCGACGTGATCCTGGCCATCGACAGCGACGTGCCATGGATTACCGCGGTGAACCGGCCGTCGGCCGGGGCCGCCATCTACTGCGTCGACGTCGACCCGCTCAAGGCCTCGATGAACATGTGGCACGTGCCGGCGCGGCGCTTCGCCGCGGCCAGCGCCCGGGTGGCGGTGGCGCAGATCGCCCGGTTCGTGCGGGATCACCACCTGGCCGACCCGAGCGTGGTCGGGGCCCGGCGGGAGGCGGCGGCCCGCGCCCACGATCAGGATCTGGCCGAACGGACCAGGCGCGAGCAACCGCGTGACGACGGGACGATTACCTCCGAGTACCTCACCGCGTGCGTGCGGCGCCTGCTGGAAGGCGAGGACGCCCTGGTCCTGACCGAAGTCGTGACGAACAGCAAAGTGGTCGCCGAGCACCTGCGGCCGAACCGCCCCGGGTCGGTGATCCACCATGGCGGCGCCGCGCTGGGCTGGGCGGGCGGCGCGGTCGTGGGCGCCAAGCTCGCCGCGCCCGGCCGGACCGTCGTCAGCCTGGTCGGGGACGGCTGTTTCCTGTTCGGCGTGCCGTCCTCCGCGCAGTGGGTGGCCCGGCGGTACGGGACGCCCGCGCTGACCGTCATCTACGACAACCGCGGCTGGGCGGCGCCCAAGTTCTCCACCCTCCAGGTTCACCCGGACGGCGCGGCGGCCGCGGCCGGGGACTTCGGCGTCAGCTTCGAGCCCGAGGTCGACCTGCCGGGCGTCGCGCGGGCGGCGGGCGCCTACGGGGTCACGGTGTCCGACCCCGGCGAGCTTCCCCAGGTGCTGAAGGATGCGCTAGCCATCGTGCACGGCGGCCGGTCCGCCGTGGTCAGCGTGCACCTTCCCCCGGTCTAGCCTGCGTGCGCAGGAACTCCACCGAGCGCCGGACGATGCCGGGCACGTCGCTCGCGCCATCCCAGAAATGCGTCGCGCCAGGCACGAGCTCCAGTTCAACGGTCGCCCCGGCCTGACCGAGCGCCTCGGCGAGCCGGATGCTCTGAGCCGCGGGGACCATGTCGTCCACCGTCCCGTGCATCAGCAGGATCGGCGGCGCGTCGGCACTGACGTGGGTTACCGGGCTCGCCTGCCGCGCCAGATCGGGCACTGACGAGGCTGGCGCGCCCAGAAACTGGGCCTCACGGGAGTCCGGCCCGGCATCGGCTACACCGCCCGCATCCGCGACGTCGGACGGCATGGCCGCCAAGTCGGTGACCGGGAACCAGGCCACCACACCCCGCACGCTGGCGCCGGTCAGCGCGGCTAGGAGGGCCAGATGGCCGCCGGAAGAGTCGCCCCACAGAAACACCCGATCCGCGTCAAGACCGTAGCCAGCGGCGTTGTCCCGGACCCAGCACACCGCGGTGCGGACGTCGTCCACCGCCGCCGGGAAGCGGGCCTCGCCGCTGAGCCGGTAGTCGACCGCCGCCACCGCGAAGCCTTGCGCCGCCAGGGAGCCGTAGAAGCCCGGACCGAGCCGGGGCAGCGGGTGGGGGCGCTAACCGCGCCGCCACCCGCCACCGTGGACGTAAACCACGACGGGCGGCCGCCCGTCGGTCTCGGGCAGGTGCAGGTCGAGTTCCAGCGGCCGGTATCCGATCACCTCGCCGTACACGAGGCCTGGTACCTGCCGGACCGGTCGGATCATGCGGTCGGCAGCTGGTCGGCCAGCTTGTAGAACGCGCCGTTCTGCATGATGGCGAGCAGATTGCCCTCCTCCTGCAGCAGGCTGACGTCCTGGGTGGGTTCGCCTCGGACGACCAGCACGTCGGCGTAGTGACCCGGCGTCAGCAGCCCGACCGGCATGTCCATCACCTGGCCGCCGTACTGGGTGGTGGCGCGCAGCGCCTCAGCCGGCGAGTAGCCGAAGAGCCGGACGAACAGCTCCAGGTCACGGGCGTTGCGTCCGATGGGGTTGTTCGGGAAACCGTAGTCGCCGCCGGGCAGCACCCGCAGCCCGCGCTTGCGCAGCTCGGGGTAGAGCTCGGTCATCGCCCGCAGCGCCCGCACCGATCCCATCTTCTCCGCCATCGCGGTGTCGATGCCGTACTCGGCACCTTCGTACACGTTGGCCCACATGATGCCGACCGCGGGGGACAGGAAGATCGACTCCTTGTACTCCTCCAGCAGGTCGATCGCCTCGTCGTCGGCGTAGGTGCAGTGGTAGACCGAACGGAACCCGTTGCGGACCGCCAGTTTGATCGACTCCGGCGCCTGGGCGTGGCAGTTCAGCCAGATCCCGGACTCACGGGCCTGCTCGCCGGCGGCGCGGGCTTCCTCGGGGCTGTACTGGGTGATCATCGAGCCGCCCTCGACGAAGACGTCGTCGTTGCTCATCAGCAGCTTGACGGCATCGAAGCCGATCGCGGCCTGCTCGCGGATGAACTCGCGCACCGCATCGGGGCCGGTCTTCTTCGGCTTCGGGCCGTCCGGGCCCATCTGCACCGGGTTGTTGTCGCGCTCGAACGACGCGGCGCGCATGCGCGGGCCCGGCGTCACCCCCGCGGCGATCTCGTCGCGCAGCCGGACCTCGGTCGGGACGGGCGTCAGCGAGCCGGCCGAGTAGGCACTGGTGAAGCCGTGGTCGAGCATGATCTTCGCGTTGCGCTTCGCGATCGCCAGATGCTCGTCCGGCGTGGGCATATGCCGGAAGAAGCTGACGTCTATCGGCGGGTTAAACGACGGATCAATGTGCCCGACGGCGGACGGGAACGTCAGGTGCGCGTGCGAGTCGACCATGCCGGGCATGACCGTCGCGCCGGCGCAGTCGACCACCTGGTCGCCGGCCTCGATCGCGGTGCCGCCGCCAGGCCGCACGCTTTCGATGCGGTCGCCAAGGACCACGACGTCGGCGGGCACCGGCGGCGCGCCGGTGCCGTCGAAGACCTGGCCGCCGGTGAAGAGGATTCGGTTCACTGGTATCTCCCTCGCTGCGCGATCCCGCCGCTGGCGCCGACGACGAGCGCTCGCTTGCCGTCCAGTCGGCCCATGGGCGGCGCCTCCGATCAGTTGTAGCTTACGTCTGGATTATTCACTCTATGGAAGTTACTATCTCACAGTGAGAGTAAATTCCACAAGGGCTGAGGGAACAGAGGACAGGAGACAGTCATGGACGTTGGCTTGGGACCGACCATCAGGTATCACCGTGACCGGCCGCGACCGCTAGCCGAGCTTTACGACGAGTTCTTCGGCGAGTTCATCCTCGGTGACGAGCTCGGCTACAGCCACATCTGGCTCCCCGAGCACCACTTCGCATACGACGCGCACAACCCGTCGGCCCTGCCCATCCTGGCCGCCCTGGCTCGCCAGACGAGCCGGATCAGGCTGGGCACGTACATCCTGCTCCTCGCGTTCCACAACCCCATCCTGGTGGCGGAGGACGCCGCGGTGGTGGACATCTTGTCGCACGGCCGCCTGGACCTCGCCGTGGGGGCGGGCCCGATGGAGCAGGAGTGCGAGGTTTTCGGGGTGCCTCGCAAGGAGACGTTCGGCCGCACCTACGAGGCGCTGGAGGTCATCCAGAAGTGCTGGACCGAGGAACGGTTCAGTCACCAGGGCAAGTACTTCCAGTTCAACGACGTCGCGGTGACCACCAAGCCGGTCCAGAAGCCGCACCCGCCGATCTACATGGCCGCCCTGGGCCCGCAAAGCGCCGCGCGCGCGGCCAACCGGGGTTACAGCCTGGCCATGGGCCTGGGACCGTCGCACGATGTCTACGTCAAGGCCCTGCGGGAGGCCGGACGCGATCCGGCGGACTACCAGTTCGTGTCCGGCCCGATCGGAATCCACCTCGCGGATACCACCGGACAGGCCTGGGACGAGGCCGAGGAGGCGCTGCACACCTGGGTGAGCTTCTACGTCGACCGCGGATCCCCGGTCGGGAACGGGCTGCCACCGGTCGGCGAACTGCGCCGGAAGAACTTCGCCTTCGGCGGCATGCCCTTCATGGTCGGCTCGGTCGACGAGGTCGGCGAGAACATGCGGAAGATGTTCCGCACCGCACCGCTGGACGAGCTCGTGCTCTACTTCCATCCGCCGGGCATGCCGACCGAGGCAGCCCGCCGCGCCATGACGCTGTTCGCCGAGCACATCATGCCCGACGCGCGGGACTGGGGTGCCGGCAACTGATCACGGACGCTGCCCTGAGCAGCAGGCAGAAGGGATCGGCGATGGACAAGCTGGTGGCCGGCGCGGCGGAGGCGGTCGCCGACGTGCCCTCGGGAGCGTCGCTGGCGGTCGGCGGGTTCGGCTTGTGCGGGATCCCGAGCGTGCTGATCGCCGCGCTGGCCGAGACCGGCAGCGGAGACTTCGAGGTGGTGTCCAACAACTGCGGGGTCGACACCTGGGGCCTGGGCCTGTTGCTGCACCAGCACCGAATCCGCCGGGTGATCGCCTCCTACGTCGGGGAGAACAAGGAGTTCGCCCGGCAGTACCTGGCCGGCGAGGTGGAGGTGGAACTGACCCCGCAGGGCACGCTGGCCGAGCGGCTGCGGGCCGGCGGATGCGGCATTCCCGCCTTCTACACTGCGACCGGGGTCGGCACCCAGGTCGCTGACGGCGGCCTGCCCTGGCGATATCACCCAGACGGGTCCGTGGCGGTGTCCTCCCCGGCCAAGGTGACCGGGACCTTCACCGTGGCTGGCGCCGAGCGGACCTGCATCCTGGAGCGCGCCATCGTCACCGACTTCGCGCTGATCCGGGCGTGGAAAGGCGACCGGCACGGGAATCTGGTCTTCCACCGCGCCGCGCGGAACTTCAACCCGCTGGCCGCGATGGCCGGCCGGATCACGATCGCCGAGGTCGAGCACTTCTTCGAGGCCGGCGAGCTGGATCCCGACGAGGTCCACCTGCCGGGCGTGTTCGTCCAGCGGGTGGTGGCGCTGACCCCCGCGCAGGCCGCGGGCAAGCGCGTGGAGAAACGCACCACCCGGGGCGAGCGGTCGCTGACCGGCGCGCACTCCGGGGAAGGGACCGGCGGGTGATGGCGCTGACCCGCGACCAGATGGCCGCCCGCGCGGCCCGCGAGCTGCGGGCCGGCCAGTACGTCAACCTCGGCATCGGCCTGCCCACCCTGATCCCCGGCCACCTGCCCGCCGACGTGACCGTGATGCTGCAATCCGAGAACGGGATCCTCGGCGTGGGCGCCTACCCCTATGACGACGAGATCGACCCGGACCTGATCAACGCGGGCAAGGAGACCGTCACCGTCCAGCCCGGCGCGAGCTTCTTCGACTCCGCGCTGTCCTTCGGGATGATCCGCGGCGGCCACATCGACGCCGCCATCCTCGGCGCCATGCAGGTCTCGGCGGCCGGCGACCTGGCCAACTGGATGATCCCGGGGAAGATGGTCAAGGGCATGGGCGGCGCCATGGACCTGGTCCACGGCGCCCGCCGGGTCATCGTGCTGATGGAACACACTGCCAGGGACGGATCACCCAAGATCCTCAGCCAGTGCACCCTGCCGCTGACCGGACGCCGCGTCGTCAACCGCATCATCACCGACCTGGCCGTCATCGACGTCACCGGCGACGGGCTGCTGCTCCGCGAGCTGGCCCCGGCGTCAGCATCGAGACCGTCCGCGATCGGACCCAGGCCCCGCTGCGCTCCTCGATGAGTGATTCCTGATCCAGTTGCTCAGGTACGAGGTTCCGGTCACCGTCCACGTGGACCCGTTCTCGCGGGTGACGATCACCCCGTTATTGATCACGGGGGACACCTGGTTGGTGACCTCCTTATCGCCCCCTGCGGCGGCCGGTGCAAAAGCTCGACGAGGTTGCCCTCCGGATCGAGCACCCACGCCATCCGGACCCCGCGTTCCGGTGACGGGCCAGGCGGCATGACCGATTTCGCTCCGCGGGCCACAACCTGGTCATAGGCGGCGTCCAGGTCGGTCACGTCGAAGGCGACATGCCCGTACCCCTCGCGCAGCGCGGCCTCGCCGGGCGTGGCGGGCCTGCCGCTCGCCCCGGAACCCGGCCGGTGCAGCAGCTCGATCCGGTAGCCGTGCTCGGGGTGGATGAGCATCTCGATACTCAGGTCCAGGGCATCGACCCGCAGAGTCAGCTCAGGCTCCAGCCCGAACAGCTCGCAGTACCATGCGCGGGTCGCCGCCAGGTCGGCCACCGCCAGCCCGGCGTGGTCCAGCCGGAACCCGATGGGGGCCTGGTCAGCCATGGACGTTCAGCCCTTCCGGGTCGGAGGTCAGGTACGGCGCAAAGCGCCCAGCCGGGTCCCGCTCAGCCCGGATCTCCTCCAGGCGGCGATAGGCCTCGTCCGAAAGGAACCTGTCGTTGCGCCGAGTGAAGTCGGTGTCCCCCAGGTACACCCCGGCGCCGTGGACGGCCAGCTCAGCCGTCCGGCGGTGGACCCACTCGGAGTACCGGGCGTCGTCGGCCGGATCGGTGTAGATGGTGTACGTCGCGATGTACACCTCCGCCTCGACAGAAAACGCCATGTCCGGCAGCTCACGGCGCGGCGACCAGCCGTACCAGATGGAGAACGAGTGCTCGGTGTCCAGCTCGCCCCACATCTGGAGCAGCAGCGGGGCGAGCGCGGAGGCCGGCGCGTCAGTCCAGGTGCAATCCACCGCGTAGCGGTGGCCTTCGGGGTTCTGCGCCGCCTGGGCCAGGTTCTCCTCGGCGATGCTGGTCCGGTCCTGGGCGTGTCCTAGCTCCCGGCCGGCCAGGGGACCTTCCCGGAGCGGTCCGAGCAGGGCGAGCGCGTCAGCGTCAGCGTCGGCCATGACCGTGGTGTGAAGCAGCAGCACCGTCCCGTCCGGGCGGGCCGTGCCTTCGTGCAGCGGGACGTCCGGGAGCCTGGTCGCCGCCACCACCGGCTCGACACGCCGGTCGAGCCCGGGCAGGACGTCGTGCAGCCAGGTGAGCAGCTCTACCGCGTCGTCGAGCCGGAAAGCCCAGGTGTCGTGCCACATCACCGCGGGCGCTTCGTAAGTCTGCAGGTAAAACCGCGTGACCACCCCGGGGAAGCCGGGCCCGGCGCCCCGCGCCGCCCACAGCAGGTCGGAGTTCTCGTCGGCGTCGGCGTGAACGAGCTTGCCGTCGGCCGTCACCACATCCAGCCCGACCACGCTCTGGCATGCCCACCCGCGCGCCCGCCCGTTCCAGCCCTGTCCGCCCTGCAGCAGGAAGCCGCCCACGCCGACCGACGGGCAGTGGCCCCCGGGGAACGCCCGGCCCCGCGCGGCCAGGAACGGTGCGAGTTCCTGGCCGCCCTTGACCGCGGGCCGCACAGATACGATCCCCGTCACCGTGTCGTACGTAATGTCGTGCATGCCGCCCAGGTCAATCAGCAGGGCGTCGTCCCGCAGGCTCCACGCTGCCCAGGAATGCCCGCCCGAGCGCACGCTGACCGGCCACCCGCGCTCGGCCGCCATCCGGACGCCCTCGATCACGTCATCGTCGCCCTGGGCGAGCAGCACGGCTGCCGGGAACCGGTCCGGCCGGCGCGCGTTGAAGATGCGACCGGTACGGGCCTGCTCGTACCCGGGGTCGCCGCGCAGGAGCAGCCGCCCGGCGAGTCCGTAGCCCACGGGCGCCGTCATCCCACGACCGCCGAGCCGCCATCGACGGGTATATTCGCGCCGCTCACGTGCCGGGCCTCGTCCGAGGCCAGGAACAGCATCGCGTAGGCGACGTCCTCCGGCTGCCCCCACCGGCCCAGCGGCACACGTGCGGCGATGCTCTCGGCCGGGCCGCCGGGCTCGGCCAGCAACGGCGCCGTATGCGGCGTCTCGGTCATCGCCGGGCTGACCGCGTTGACCCGGATGCCAACCGGGCCTCCCTCGATGACCAGTTGATACGTCAGGGCCAAGACGCCGCCCTTCGCGGCGCCATGCGCGTTCTGCGGCATGAAGAAGGCCCCGCGCGAGGCCGAGATGGACGCGACGTTCACGACCGACCCGCCGCCGGCCGCGACCAGGTGCGGCCAAGCGGCCTGCGTGACCAGGAAAACGATGTCCAGCTCATGCCGGATCGTGAACGACCAGTCGGCGAAGGACAGCGTGTCGATGGGGCCGAACCTGATCGCCGAGGCGTTGTTCACCAGGATGTCCACCCCGCCGGCCAGGCCCACGGCGGCGTCGACCCACCGCCGCGCCCCGTCCTCGGTGGCCAGGTCCACCGGCGCCACGGCATCCATCCGGCCGCCTTCGGCGTGCGCCAGCTTGACGGTCTCCTCGGAGGTTTCCGGGTTGAGATCACACCCCACGACATGGGCGCCCTCCCGGGCGAACAGCAGCGCCGTCGCCCGCCCGATGCCACCGCCCGTGCCGGAGATGAGCGCTCGCTTGCCGTCCAGCCGACCCATGCCACTCCTCCTATCACCTAGACTATTCATTCTATAAAAGTTACTATCTCACAGTGAGAGTAGCCGTCACAAGTGCAGCGAGGTAGAACGGCATGGTGGATCGCGTCTTCCCGGCAGGTTTCCTCTGGGGCGTGGCCGGGGCCGGCCATCAGACCGAAGGTGACAACACGAACAGCGACACCTGGTTCGCCGAGCACGTCACGCCGACGGTCTTCGCCGAGCCGTCGGGCCGGGCCTGCGACAGCTGGACACGCTGGCGCGAGGACGTCGGGCTGGCCGCGGGCCTGGGCCTGACCGCCTACCGGTTCTCGGTGGAGTGGGCCCGGGTGGAGCCCGAGGAGGGCGCCTACTCCGCCGAGGCTCTCGGCCACTACGAGGCGATCGTCGACGAATGCCTGGCGCGCGGGCTGGCACCCGTCGTCACCTTCAACCACTTCACCTGCCCGCACTGGTTCGCCAAGCGCGGGAGTTTCCTCAACCCGGAGGCTCCGCGGCTGTTCGCGCGGTACTGCGATCAGGTGATGCAGCGGTTCGGCGACCGCATCGCCTTCGCCGTCACGCTCAACGAGCCCAACCTCGCCCACCTGCTGACCTGGTTCGGCCTGCCCGACAGCATCCCCGAGCTCAACCGGGCCACGCTGCGGGCCGCGAGCGAGGCCGCCGGCGTGCCGGCGTACCGGCTGACCAACGTGGTGCAGCCCGAGGATCTCGACGCCATGGCCGGCGGCCTGGCCGCCGGTCACGTCGCGGCGAAAGCGGCGATCAAGGCCCGGCGCCCCCGCCTTCCCGTCGGTTTCTCCCTCGCAGTCATGGACGACGTGGTGACCGGCGGCGACCCGTCCGTGCGTGACCGCAAGCGCGCCGAGTGCTACCAGAGGTGGCTGGAACTGGCCCGCGACGACGACTTCATCGGCGTGCAGAACTACGAGCGGGTCCTCTTCGACGCCACCGGGGCCCTGCCGCCGCCGGCGGGCGCGCTAGTCAACCAGATGGGCACCGCGGTGGAGCCGCTGTCTCTGGCGGGCGCGGTGCGGTACGCCCATGATGTGGCCGGCGTCCCCGTCCTGGTGACCGAGCACGGCATCGCCACCACCGACGACACCCTCCGGTCCGGTTTCATCGAGGCCGCGCTGCGCGGCCTGCTCGACGTCATCGACGACGGCGTCCCCGTCCTTGGCTACATCCACTGGACCCTGCTCGACAACTTCGAGTGGGTCTCTGGCTACGTGACCAAGCTGGGTCTTTACCTCCTCGACCGGACCACGTTCGAGCGCACGCCGAAACCCAGCGCCTCCGTCTACGCCGCGATCGCCAAGGCCCACGGGGTCACGCAGGCGTGAAGGTCACCGTCATCGGCGCGACCGGCCGGATCGGCAAGCGGGTCGCCAGGACGCTGGTCGAGCACGGTCACGACGTTCGCGGCGTGAACCGCCGTCCGGACCGGGCCGCGGTCGTGCCGGCCGGGCTGGGGCTGCTCACCCACGCAGCCGACACCGGCGACGAGGCCTCGCTCGGGCCGGCCCTGGCCGGCGCGGACGCGGCGGTGCTGGCGACCGCGCCGACGCGGGAGGACCCGGCGGCGTACCTGACCCAGACCGCGTCGGTGCTCCGGGCGGCCCGCCGGGCCGCCCTCACCCGGCTGGTGGCAGTGAGCAGTTACGTCGCCCTGTGCGCCCCGGACGGCCGGACCGTGCTCGAGGCGGAGCCCGCGCACCCCTATTTCCGCCCGATCGAGGAGGTCTACCCCGCGCAGGCCGCGATGTTCCGCGCCGAGGCCGAACTCGACTGGCTGCTGGTCGCGCCGCCAGCCGAACTCTACCCGTACGGCGACGTCACCCGCCGCTACCGGGTCGCCGAGGACGTTCTCGTCGTGACCGACCCGGCCAACCCGAATTTCAAGGAAACCAGCGTCCTGTCGATGGAGGACCTGGCCGCCTTCATCGTGGAAGAGGTCGAGCACCCCAGCTACCATCGCCAGCTGGTCAGCCTGGCCTACTGAGAGAAGGAGGAACCGTACGTGCTCGCCGCCGTCGTCGGGGCCCGCGGAAATCTCGGCCGCTTGCTGGTCGCCTTCGTCCCGGCCGCCCGGATGCAGCCTCATCTCCCCGACCGGGGCACCTACCGTACCCGGACCGATGAGCATCTCGTCACCACCGACGACACCTCGCGCCGGTACTTCGACGTGAGCCAGATCTCCTACGGCGACTGCGCGCGGGCGATGCTGGACGAGATCGAGCAGCCACGGCACTCTCAGGTCTTCGTGACCCTCGGCTGGTGAGACGCGGCCCCAGCAAGACGGCCCGGTAAGACGGCCCGGTAAGACGGCCCGGTAAGACGGCCCCGGTCAGGCGGTGCCGCCCGGGCCCGACGCCGCGCGGCTCCTGCCCGGGCAGGACGACGGTCGCGGTAGTCCCCGGCGGCACGGTCACGTCCAGTTCCAGCGACCCGTCCCGGATAGCCCAGGCCGTTTCGATGGGACCGAACGGTCCCAGGTGACGGGCCCTGGCCCAGGTGATTCCGCCTCCAGGTCGCGGGCGCACCTCGAAGGTGCGGTATCCGGGCGCGGTCGGGCGCAGGCCCGCGACGTAGCGGTGCAGGAACGTGGCCACCGCGCCTTTGCTGTAGTGGTTGAGCGACGCGTGCGGAACGCCCCGGGCGTCTACGCCCTCCCATTCCTCCCACATGGTCGTGGCACCCCGGTCGATCATCGTGAGCCAGGACGGCGGGGTGTCCTGCCGCAGGAGCTGGTACGCCGGCCCGAGGTGCCCGGTGTCGGCCAGCACGGGCAGCAGGTGGGCGGTCGACAAGAACCCGGTCGTGAGGTGACCATCCGCCTCGCCGACCAGCTCGACGAGCCGATCCGCGATCAGTGGCCTGAGCTCCCGCGGCGCCAGCCCGAAGGCCAGCGCCCGCACGTGCGAGGCCTGCGTCTGCACCGCGAGGCTTCCGTCGGGCCGGACAAACTCACGCCGCCACGCGTCGAGTGCGCCGTCGGCGACGGCCCGGTAGCGGCGCGCGTGTTCTTCTGAGTACCCCAGTACCCCGGCGACCTGCGCCACGGTCGCCGCCGAACGGTACAGGTACGCCGTGGCCACCTCGGACTTGTCGGCCCGGGCGAACGCGGGGAAGTCGGTTATCACCGCCCCCGGCTCCAGCCACTCGCCCCAGTGGAAGCCGGTGTCCCACAGGTACCGCTCGTGCGGTGCGGGCTCCGGCCGGGCCGCGACCCGATCCGGGTGGCGCCCGCCCGCGGCGGCGGCCGCCGCGAAATCGACCCAGCGTGTCATGGGGCCCCACGTCTCACGGAGCAGCGAGGTATCCCCGTACGCCTGGTACAGGTCCCAGGGCGCGGACGCGGTAACGTCGCCCCAGCCGGCCGAGCCGTTAAGCCAGCCGAGGGGACCATCGAAGCCCTCGTCCGGCGGGCACGGCGACGTATTGGCCACGCACCCGTCGGCACGCTGGTCGAGCGAGACATCGGCCAGCCACTTGCGGGTGAAGGCCAGCACGTCGTATAGGTACGCGGCCGTCGGCGCGAAGATCTGCCAGTCTCCGGTCCAGCCGGCCCGCTCGCGTTGCGGGCAGTCCGTCGGGATGTCGCAGATGTTCGACCGCAGCGACCACACGGCCGCCTCGTGCAGCCGGTTGACGCGGTCGTCGCTGCAGGAGAACCAGCCGGTCCGGCGCAGGTCGGAATGGACCACGACGCCGGTGACGTCCTGTGGCCCGAGCGGTCCCGGGTGGCCCTCGACCCGGACGTACCTGAAGCCATGCGTGGTGAACCGGGGCTCGAACGCGTCGCGGTCACCAGCCGAGACGACCTCGTCGATCTGACCCAGGGGCAAGGGCTCGGGAAGGATCGGAAAATCGACGTCGAGGTGCGTGGTGGTCAGGTCCCCGTCGCGGTCAAGCCACTCGCCGTGCGACAACGTCAGGCGCGTGCCCGCCGGACCGAGGCGTTCGAGCCGCACCCACCCGCTGAAGTTCTGCCCGAAGTCGGCCACGACAGCCTTCCCGTCGCGCACCGGCCGCACCGCGACCGGCCGGATCTCCTCGACCCGACGGGGGGGTGGCGCGACCGAGCGGACCACGGCGACGCCGACGTCCCGCGCGGCCGCGGGACGCCACGACCGGTCGTCGAACGATGTTCCGTGCAGATGACTCAGCGATCGGCGGTCTTCCCGCTGGCCGCCGATCAGGTCGGCCGCGGTGATGTGGGACGCCGCGGCCCGCCAGTCCGGGCCGCTGGCCGCCGCCACCTGCCAGCCCTGGTCCGTCTGCACCTCGAGCTGAACGCGCAGCGCCACGTCCGTACCGAACTGGTCCGCCGCGCGCGGCGCCCCGACCTGACCGCGGTACCACCCGTCGGCCAGCAGGACCGCCAGCACGTGCCACCCCGGCTCCAGCCAGGACGTGACGTCGTAGGCCTGGTACTGAACCCGCGCGCGGTACTGGGTGTAGCCCGGCGAGAGTTCCGCGTCGCCGACCCGCCGCCCGTCGAGGAAGGCCTCGTACAGGCCCAGCGCCGTGGCGTACAGCCGGGCCCGTCCGGCCGGGGGCACCTCGAAGACGGTCCGGAGCCAGTACGCCGGCCGCGAGCCCTTCGGCGGTCGCTCCGCCTCGTCAACACCGATCCACCGGGCCGTCCAGTCCGCCTCAGCCAGCAGGCCGGCCTCGAGCTGGATCGGCTCGCTCCAGTCGCTTTCACCCAGGTCGGTCCACACCTTGACCCGCGCCGCGGTCGTCCGCCGGGAGCGGTTGAACACGGACACCGGGACAAACGACTGGACCGGGCCGTCCACCCGGCCGGTGTCGAAGCCGTCGTCGGTGCGCACCCGGTAGGCGTGCTGCACCGAGGATCCCTCGGGCAGCCACCAGCTCAGCGCCGGCTCGTGCCCGTGCCCGAGGGCGTCACCGCCCACGATCTCGGCCCAGGCCCGGGCGGGCCCTGAGCCAGGCGGCGCGGTCATGACGAGCCTCCGGGGCTGCGCCCGAGCCGCGGGTATACCCGGCGGGCGTTGAGTTCGTAGACCTGATCCCGGGCGCCTGGGGCCAGATCGAGGGCGTCGACGTACCGCCGGGTGTCGTCGAAGTGATGCCCGGTCTGCGGGTCGATGCCGCGGACGGCGCCGATCATCTCCGAGCCGAACACGATGCTGCCGGTGTCGATGACGTTGAACAGCAGGTCGATGCCGGGCTGGTGGTACACGCAGGTGTCGAAGAAGACGTTGCCCATCACCGATTCGGTCAGCGGGGGCCGGCCCAGCATGCCGGCCAGCCCGCGGAAGCGTCCCCAGTGGTAGGGCACCGCGCCGCCGCCGTGCGGGATGACCAGCCGCAGGTCCGGGAAGTCGGTGAACAGGTCAGCCTGCACCAGCTGCATGAACGCGGTGGTGTCCGCGTTGAGGTAGTGCGAGCCGGTGGCGTGGAAGACCGGGTTGGCGACCGCGGACACGTGCACCATGGCTGGCACGCCGAGCTCGGCCATCGCCTCGTACAGCGGGTACCAGGACCGGTCGGTCAGCGGCGGGGAGGTCCAGTGGCCGCCGCTGGGGTCGGGGTTGAGGTTGCAGCCCACGAAGCCGAGCTCCAGAACGCACCGGCGCAGCTCCGCGATGGACCGCCCGATCGGGACGCCGGGAGACTGGGGCAGCTGGCAGACCCCGGCGAAGCGGCCCGGGTACAGCCTGGTGACGCGGGCGATCAGGTCGTTGCTGACCTGCGCCCACCGGAGGCTGACGGCCTCGTCGCCGACGTGATGCTCCATAGCCGAGGCGCGCGGGGAGAAGATGGTCAGGTCGATGCCCCGTTCGGCCATCAGCCTCAGCTGGCTGCCCTCGACCGAGGCGCGGATGTCGTCGTCGGGGATGTCCGGGTACGGCGGCGGCGTCAAGCCCGCTGCGAACGCGTCTTTCTGCGCCTTACGCCAGGCCGTGTGCGCCTGCGGCGCGGTGGTGTAATGGCCGTGGCAGTCGATGATCATGACGCCTACGCCGTCGGCGGGGTGCCGTGGGTGTGGAAGGACTCGATGGTCTTCAGCCCCCAGGCCTGTCCCCGGCCGCGTTCGGCCTCGGTCCAGTTGACCGGCTGCCAGTCCGGCGCCAGGACCAGCCGCGCCCCGGCGTTGCACAGCTCGATGCGGTTGCCGCCGGGCTCGTACACGTACAGGAAAAAGGTCTGCTGGATGGCGTGCTTGTGCGGGCCGGTCTCGATGAACACGCCGTGGTCCAGGGCGATATCGGCGGCCCGGATGATATCGGCGCGGGTGTCGGCGGCAAAAGCGATGTGGTGCAGCCGCCCGGCCGTCCCGGTCCAGTCACGGGTGTAGACCGCGTCATACCCCTTGTTCGTAAAGGTGGTCCAGCTGCCGGCCGTGCTGCCGTCATCGAGCGCGATCTGCTCGGTCACCAGCGCGCCGAGCACATCGCGCAGGAAGTCCCGGTTGGGCACCACCTCGGCGCCGAGGTAGTTGATGTGGTCTAGGCGGCGCACCCCTACCCCGCGGGCCGGGTAGGCCTGCGCCTGGTTCTTCAGCGACGGCGCCAGCTCCGCAGGCGGGGTGTACCACTGCGACTCGTAGTACAGGCCGAACTCATGCCCGTCAGGATCAGTGAACACATACGTCGGGCCGTAGCCCGGGTCGCCGTCGGCCCAGCCGATGCCGCGGCCCGACGCCTCGATCGCCTTGACCCGCCGCTCCAGCGCCTCCGGGCTGGCCGCGCGCAGGCTGGTCCGCCCGACACCGGAGGTCTGGTGCGCGGTCAGCTTGATCGTCGTCTGCTCATAGTCATCCCACGCCCGCAAGAACACCGACTCCCCGGCCGAGCCCGTCGCGGTCAAGCCCAGGTAGGACGTGAAGAACTCCAGGCTCTCCTCCGGCACTGGGGTGCGCAGCTCAACGTGGGCCAGGTGAGCGATCTCGTGCATCGGGGGCATCGGAACTCACGCCGCGAACATGGACGGCCGGGCTCCGGTGATCCAGCCCACGAGCTGGTCGTTGTCGGTCTGGTCGGTAGGGACATCGGCGTACTTCCGGCCGCGGTTCAGCACCACGATGCGGGTCGACACCGCCATGGCCAGCGGGAGGTTGTGGGTCACCAGGACGCAGCCGATCCCGTGGCTGGCCATGCGCACGATCAGCGCCTCGACCTGCTTGGTCTGCTCGTAGCCGAGGGCCGCGGTGGGCTCGTCCAGCAGCAGCACGCCGTTGTGCTCGCCGGACACCCGGGTCGCGCTCCGAGCCAGGGCCACGACCTGGCGCTGGCCGCCGGAGAGCATCTCCACCGGCCGGGTCATCGCCGCGGTCCGCACGCCGAGCCGGTCGAGTTCGGCCTGCGACCGTTTGCGCTGCGCCTTCTTGTCGACGAAGCCGAGCCAGCCGAGCGGCGGCTTGCGCAGGATCTCACGCCCGAGCATCAGGTTGGTGGCGATGTCCTGGGCCTCGACCAGGGCCAGGTCCTGGTACACCATCTGGATCCCGGCGTGGGTGGAGTCGGTCGGCGAGTGGAACTCCATCTCGCGGCCGTGCACCTTGATGGTGCCTGTGGTGGGCCGGTGCGCCCCGGACATCACCTTGAGCAACGTGGACTTCCCGGCTCCGTTGTCACCAAGCAGCGCGACGACCTCGCCGTTGGCGACGCGGAAGTCGATCTGGTCCAGGGCGCGGACGTAGCCGTAGTGCATGTCGATCCCGCTCAGCTCGAGCGCGGGCGCTGCGTCGGTCATGGGACTCACTTCTTCCCGCTGTGGACGGTGGCCTGGGCCGCGGCCATCAGGCGCCGCTCCACCGAGGTCTCGACGCCCTTTTCCATGCCGAGGGCGGCCAGCAGCAGCAGGCCGGTGACGATCGTGCCCCAGTACGGCTGGATGCCCTTGATGGTCAGGGCGTTGGAGATGGTCGCCAGGATCAGGGCGCCGACCAGGACCCGGGGCAGGCTTCCCCGCCCCCCGGTGAGCGCCACTCCGGCCAGGGCGACCGCGGTCAGCGCGGTGAAGATGATGCTGGGGTCGGCGGCCGGGTTAGCCGAGGTGTCCACCGCGGTGGTGATCAGGCCGCCGAGCGCGGCGCAAAAGCCGCTGATCATGAAGCCGAGAACCCGGTAGCGGTCGCTCTGGATACCGGACCGGCGCACCGCCTCCTTGTTGCCCCCCACGGCCATGAAGCGGATGCCGTCCCGGGTCTGGGTGAGGAACAGCGTGAGCACGATGTACAGGACGATCACGATCCAGACCGGCGCCGGGATGCCCGCGTAGTGGCGGGTCCCCATGAAGGTGAGCTGGTTCAGGCCGGTGATGGTGTACCCGCCGGCCACCACCGCCGCCAGGCCGGACGTGGCCGACAGCGTGCCGATCGTCACGATGAGCGGGTTGAACCCGCGTAGCGTGATCAGGCCGTTGGCCACGCCGACCGCTAGGCCGATCGCCAGCGCGACCACGATGCCGACCACCACGGAAACGTGGTGGGTCAGCAGCCAGCCGCAGGTCACCCCGGCCAGGGCGGCCACGCCCGGGAGCGAGATGTCCAGGGCGCCGGAAATCGCGCCGGCCGCGACTCCGGCCGCGTACACCGCCGTCAGCGCCCCGGCGTTGGCGATCAGGACGGCGTTGCTCCATTTGGCGAAGAACGGGCTGGCCCAGACGGAGAACACGATGAGGAGCACCACCCACAGCACGATGAGGCCGCGGTCGCGGGTGAAGATGAGCGCCCGGATGCCGACGGAGTCCTTGGTGTGCTCGTCGGGTGCGGCGCCGGCGGTGTCCTCCGGAGCCAAGGACACCGCCCCACCGGGATTTGCTGGGACTGTCATGATCTTCTCACTGACCTGCGGTAATGACCTGCTGGGGGACGGTGAGCTGCGCGCCCACGGCCTTGGGGTTGGACTGCATGGCGGCCAGCGCGTTGAACGACTGAATCATGTCGCCCTGGAAGTTGAGGTGGACCGAGGCGTAGACCTGGCCCGACTTCACCTGGGCGAGCACCTGCGCGTCGCCGCCCTGGTCGACCAGGCAGGGCAGGGTCTTCCCTGCGGCCGCGAATGCGCCGAGGGCACCCTGCGTGGCTTCGTCGGTGGTGGACATGACGGCGTTGATGCCGGGGTGGCCCTGGAGCGCGTTGCCGATGTCGGTCTGGGCGGTGGTCTGGCTGGATTCGAGCAGGGTGGAGACGATCTTGGCCTTGGGGGCCGTCGCGTGCAGGGCGGCCACCGCGCTGCTGTCGATCTCCGCCTTGCCCGCCGTGCCGACCGGGGAGCTGGCGTACAGCACTTCCGCGTTGCCGCCCAGCTTCTTGTTGATGCAGGCGCCGAGTTGCTGACCCAGGGCCGTTCCGAACGCCTTGTAGTCGATGACGTCGAAGATGATGCCGGGCTGCAGGCCGCTGAACCCGTAGTCCGACGGGACGCCGTTGGTCAGCGCCGGGATGCCCTTGGACTGCGCCGTCCGCAGGGACTGGCTCAGCGCTGACGGCTGCACCGCGATGATCCACAGCGCACCGGCCACGCCCGAGCCGATCACGTCGTTGAGCTGTGTCGCCTGCGTGTTCGCACTGTAGTTGGGGTCCTGGACCTGGATCTTCCAGCCCTTGGCCCCGCCGTACGCCTGCACCCCGACTGAGAGCTGCTTCATGGCGGGAATCGCGAGCGCCAGCGGCGAGAAGACGAGGGTCTTCGGCAGTGTCCCCGAGCTGCTCCCGGCCGTGCTGCCTGCCGTGTTCCCGGCGGTGCTGCCGGCGGCGGCGGTGGAGGAGGAGCCGGAGGAACTGCACGCGGCCAGCAGCAGCCCGGTGACGGTGGCCAGTGCCACCGCGATGGAAGCGCGTCTGCGGCGCCCAGGACGAATGTTCACGAGGACTCTCCTCAGCGACTAGGCTCATAGCTTTCACATCGTGAAAGCTACTTTCAATATTTCCGACAGATTACGTGATCCGCGGTATCGTTGTCTACGGTTTGCGGCGGCGAATTTCGCCCCGCCCGTGGCTAGCCGGACCAGGACCACTCCAGGCCCTTGACCAGCGCCACCATGCAGTCGTGCAGCGGTGTGGCGATTCCCGCACGGCGTCCCTCGGCGGCGATGCCGCCGTTGAGGACGTCGATCTCGGTGGCCCGCCGCGCGAGGACGTCCTGCAGCATGCTGGGCTTGTGGTCGAACGCGTCTGCGATGGCCTCGGCCACCGCTTCCCGTGGCGGCCTGGTCAGGACGACGCCGGCCCGCCCGCAGACCTCCTCCGCCTCGGCGATCAGCCGTTCGACCTGCTGGGAGAGCAGGGCGTCAGTGCAGACGCGGCCCACCGGGAGCCCGGTCAGCGCGGCGAGCGGGCTGGTCGCGGCGTTGAAAATGACTTTCGTCCACTGCGGCCCTCTGGCGTCCTCGAGCGCGTGCGTGCGCAGTCCACCCTCGGTGAGCAGCCGGGCCAGCCGGGCCACGGCGGCCATCGGCGCCGGGCGGGGCTCGAAGGGCCCGAACCACGAGTCTCCCGGCGCGTCGTATCGCACGACGCCGGGCGCCACGATCGCCCCGGCCGTGACGATGCTCCCGCGGATGACACGCGGCACGTACTCGGCGATGACCTCTTCGTTCCCGAGCCCGTTCTGCACGCTGGCCACGGCGGCGTCGGCCAGCGCCGTCCGCGCGCTCCGCACGGCCGCCCGGGTGTGCATCGCCTTGGTCGCGACGATGCCGAAGTCGCACGCGGGCAGGTCGCCGCCGTCGGTTCTGGCCTTGACCTGCACCGTGAAGTCGGCCAGCCCGATGACCCGCAGTCCCTGCGACTCCATCGCGTCCACGTGCCCGGCCCACGGGTCCACGGCCCACACCTCGACCCCGGGAACCCGGGCGAGGTGGGCGGCATACAGGCTCCCGATCGCGCCGCAGCCGATGACCGCGACGCGGACAGGGCTTGCTCCGCCCGCGGTCACGACGCCTTCAGGGCGGTCCTGGCGATGTCCGCGCAGGCGGCCGAGTCGCCGCCGCCGACACCGAGACCCGCCACCACGCGCCCGTCCTCGCGGATGGGCAGGCCACCGGGAATGCCCAGAACCGGCGGCACGACCAGTGCCGCGAGGGCATCGGCCGGGCCGAAGCGGGAGCCGAGATCGCCGCTCTCGACGCCGAACAGCGCCGCGGCTCCGGCGGTGGCCTGTGCGATGGCGACGCCGCCGGCCGGGCCGCCGTCCATCAGGTCCTGCTGGATCGGGTCACCGCTGGCGTCCACCACGGCGACGGCTACCGCGACCCCGCGGCGCGACGCCGCGGCCATGGCGCTGTCGCACAGGGCCGTGGCCCAGTCGAGCTGCGCCTGAAGGCTCGCCCTGGGCGCGGCGGCCACGCCCAGGCTCTCGGCCGGGTCCACCACCAGGTCGCCGAAGCGCTGCTCCCATCGCATCTGGTCGTCCCCGTGCTGCCCGGCGTAACCGATCCCGAGCGCGTAGGCGATCAGCAGATCCTCGGGGTTGGCGGGCCTGCCGTCCGCGCTCACCACGCGCGGGTCGACGTCGGCCGGGAAGAACGGGCTCACCGTGGCGCCCGAGGCCGCGATGCCCGCTACTACCGCGCCGTCGGCGCGCACCGGCATCCCGCCCGCGCCGGGGAACAATGCCTCGGGGGAGGCGACGGCGAAGCCGGCCGCGACCGGCGCGGCGATGGCCGTCATCCGGTTCAGGTGCTCGGCGCTCGGTATCTGCTGAGTGGCCGAGATCCAGGCCTTGGACCGGGCCCGCGCCATCCCGCCCGGGCCTCCGGCGTCCATCCGCGACGCCGTGAGCAGCGTCCCGGTCGCCCCCACCACGGCGACTGCCCCGCGCAGGCCGAGCTGCTCGGCCTTGTCCACCGCGCGCCGCACCAGCGCGCGGGCCTCGGCCAGCCCGAGATCACGCGGGTGCGGCCCGCCCATGATCAGGCGCCGACCATGTTGTATCCGCCGTCGGCGACCATGTACCCGCCGGTCATGTGGGAAGCGTCGTCGGTGGCGAGGAACAGGGCCGTGCCCGCGTACTCGGCGGGGCCAGGGATCCGCCCCATCGGGGTGAGCGAGCGCAACTGGTCTCCCCGGCCGGACTGCCAGTCCTTGCGGCTCAGCGTCGCCTCGGTCTCGATGAACCCCGGGGCGAAGACGTTGACCCGGACCGTGGGCGCGAACGCGTGCGCGTACGACTTCGTCAGACCCAGGATCCCGTATTTCGCCGCGGCGTACTGCGGCGCGCGGGCGCTGCCCCGCACGATGACGGTCGACCCGATGTTCACGATGGCCCCGTGGCCCGCCTCCAGCATCCGCGCGCCGAACTCGTGGACACACAGCATCGTGCCCTTGATGTCGACGGCGAGGACGTGGTCGATCGACTCTTCGGTGATGTCCCGCCACGACATCTGCTCGCGGGCGACGTCGCCGACGTTATTCACCAGGGCGTCGACGCCGTCCAGACGCTCGAAGGCCGCGTCGGCCATCGCCTTGATCTGTTCCCAGTCGACGATGTCGGCCTGGAGCAGCACCGGGGTGCTGCCCTCCGCCGCCACCCGGTCGGCGGTCCGCTTGGCTCCTTCCACGGAGCTGCGATAGTGGACGCCGACGGCACGGGCGCCCTCCTGGGCGGCACGTACGGCGATCGCGGCGCCGAAGCCGGTGCCGGCGCCGGTGACGACAACCGACCGGCCCTCGAAGCGGCGCGGTATGGGAACGGGTGCGAGAGGCACGGGGTGTCCTTCCTGAGCGTGTCGTTGAATAGGGATGCGGCGAGCCGGATGCGCCGGTCAGACCAGGACGCGACCGCCGTCGACGTACAGGACCTGACCGGTGATGAAACGGGCCCGGTCCGACGCCAGGAACGTCACCGCGTCGGCGACCTCCTCGGGACGGCCGAGCCGCTCCGCCGGGACGAGCGATTCCAGGCTCTCGCGGTGGTTGTCCCGGTCGAGATAGGACCTGGTCAGCTCGGTCTCGATGTAGCCGGGCGCGACGGTGTTGACCGTGACGTCGTAGCGGGCCCACTCGCGCGCCATCACCCGGACCATCTGGTTCATCCCGCCCTTGGTGGCCGCGTACGGCCCATGGTGCGGGTGGGCCAGCAGGCCGGAGACCGACGACACGAAGACCATCCGGCCGTACCGCTGCTCGACCATCAGCCTCCCGACGGCCTGGCCCAGCCACCACGCCGACGACAGGTTCAGCGTGAGGGTGTCCTGCCATTCGGCGTCGTCCAGGTCGAGGACCGCCTTGCGCACGTTGCGCCCGACCGCGTGCAGGAACACCTGCGGTGTTCCCACCAGCCCGACGGCCTCGCGGACGGCGGCGCGGCAGCCGTCCGCGGTCCGCAGGTCGGCGACCAGCGGCTTAACGTCGCCGCCTGCCTCCTTCGCGGCTTGAACCACGCTGTCCAGATTCTCCTGATTGGCGTCGACGAGCGCGACATGGGCGCCCTGTGCAGCCAGGCTGAGCGCACTGGCTCCGCCGAGCCCTCCGGCGCCGAAGACCACTGTCGGCCGCCGGTCGAGCGTGAGCCAGTCTTGCATGAAGGTCTATCCTTTGCCTCAGAGTTCTCGTACCATGAAAGTAACTTTCTAAATACGGTAGCCGACTCGCCGCGTAACTGTCCAGGGTCAAGTCCCCATGGCCGTACGCTGATTGCGGGTTCGCATCATCGAGGAGGAAGGCTCCCAATGCCCCGTCGCGTTGCCAGCTCGTCATCCGCGGCGCTCGGCTCTGCCGCGGCCGCCGCTGGGGGCGAAGCCCCGGGCCAGCAGGAAAATCATGAGCGCCAGGGGTACCGCGTGGAGGCCCTCGCCAAGGGGCTACGCATCCTTTCGTTGTTCAACGAGCAGCGGCCGTCCTGGCGCGTCAGCGACCTGGCCACCGCCTCCGGCCTGCCCATGCCGACCGTCTACCGCGTGGTGATGACGCTGGCGTCCGAGGGCTACCTCGACCACTTGCCCAACGGCGACTACCGGCCAGGCGTGCGCACGCTCACCCTCGGCACGGCCGCGCTGCGCAGCCTGGACCTCGTCGCCATCGCGACACCGAGGCTCACGGACCTTGGCCAGCGCACGGGGGAGACGGTGAACCTGGCCGTGCTGGCAGGCGACCGTGTCCTCTACCTCATCCGCCTGCGCAATTCCGACCTGGTGACCGCGAATATCCAGGTAGGCTCCACGCTCCCCGCCGTGCATACCTCGATCGGCAAGCTGCTGCTCGCCCATCTTGACCAGGCGGACCTGGAGGCGCGCATCACGGACACCTCGTTCTCGGCCAACTCCGGGCCCAATGCGAAAGTCTCGCTCGACGAGCTGCGCGAGGAGCTACGCACCATACGTGACCAAGGCTGGGCGATGCAGGACGAGGAACTGGCCTACGGGCTTCGGTCGGTGGCCGCGCCGATCACTGGCCCAGACGGCCGCGTGGTGGCCGGGGTCAACGTGGCCGTCCAGGCCCGTGACTGGTCCACACAGCGGATCATCCGTGAGCTCAGGCCCGCAGTGCTCGCCACCTGCACGGACATCTCCGGACTGCTGTCCGACACCAACGCCCGCGTGCCATGACGGCCGGCGCGCGCATTCCGAAGCTGCCGCCGTCAGCCCTGGACGATGAGCAGCGCTCACTTTACGACGCGATCGCCGGAGGGCGCCGGGCCCAGGGCCGTCAGCTGTTCCGGCTCGTCGACGACGAGGGACGCCTGGAGGGCCCGTTCAACGCCTTCCTGCTCCAGCCGAGGCTGGGGTCGGCCCTACAGGCGCTCGGCTCGTCGGTGCGCTACGACACCGGGCTTGACGGCCGGTGCCGGGAGATCGCGATTCTCGTCGTCGCGGCGCACTGGCGGTCCGATTTCGAGTGGTACGCCCACGAGGCGGTCGGCCGGGCCGCCGGGCTGGACGACGCCGATCTGGCCGCCGTGCGCGACGGTCGCCATGCCGCGCTGGCCGGGCGCGAGTCCGTCGTCGCGCGCACGGCCGCCGCGCTCCTGGAGCGGGGCGACCTCGAGGATGCCCAGTACCACGAGGCGGTCGGCCAGATCGGCACGGAGGGGCTGTTCGAACTGCTCACCCTGGTCGGCTACTACGCCACGCTAGCGCTTCAGCTGCGCGTGTTCCGGGTCCCGGCGCCCGACGGCACCGCCCCCGCGCCTGACGGCACCGCCCCCGCCTCTTGATCCGGCACCTGCCGGCGCCGCGAGCGGCCTGACACCACCACCCCTTGACACCGCGCCCGCCGCCGCCCGATGATAATACGAAAGTCACTTTCATGGAATGAGAGCGAGTAAATCATGAAGCTGGTCACCTTCGACGCCGGCCGAGTGGGTCGCCTGGACGACCAGGTCGTCGTGGAGCTCGACTGCGCCTCGACGCGTGAGTATTTCGAGCGGGGCGGCCAGGTCGGCGAGACCGGGGAGCGCCTGCCGCTGGCCGAAGTCCGGCTGCGGGCGCCGATTGTGCCGAAGAAGTTCTTCCACACCGCCGGCAACTTCGCTGACCACCACAAGGAACTGCAGGCCGTCGACTGGTCGCATCCGGTGCACAAGGGAATCGTGTTCTTCCAGAACGTGGACGCGATCATCGGCCCGGACGACGCCATCGTGTATCCCGAGGGGCTGACCAAAGAGCTCGACTACGAGCTTGAGCTCGCCATCATCATCGGCCGCAGCGGCAAGTTCTTCGGGCCCGAGGACGCCGAGGACTATATCGCCGGGTACACCGTCTTCAACGACATCACCGCCCGCGACATCCAGCGTCGCGAGATGCAGTCCGGCGTGTTCTCGTTCTCCAAGGCGATCGACACCTTCTGCCCGATCGGTCCCTGGATCGTGACCAAGGACGAGCTGCCTGACCCCCAGGCGCTGGCGATGGAGCTGCGGGTCAACGGCGGTGTCCGCCAGCGCGGCAACACCAGCCAGATGCTCATCTCCATCCCGCACCTGGTCGCGTACCACTCGGCGCAGGGCTACTCCGCCGGTGACATCCTCACCACCGGGACCATCTCCGGCGTGGCGGCGATACAGCCCAACCCGTTCGAGTTCTACCTGCAGCCCGGTGACAACATCGAGGCCGAGATCGAGGGGGTTGGCGTGCTCCGCAACCATGTCGTGCCGTGGGCCGCGGCGCACGACACACCCCCGTACTCCACCGACCTGTACTCCTCGACCACCTCCCCGGCCTGAACGCCGGGGTTTCCGCACCGGAGGTTTCCCGATGAGGTTCGGGACGCGGGACGGGCGATTCGTGCTCCTGGCCGAAGGCCGTGTACTCGACGTGCACAATGCCTCGGGCGGCATCCTGCCGTGGGAGCCGATCGCCGCGCTCGAGCGATGGGGTGACGTCCGCGCGTTCGCGGCCTCGGCCGACTGGACGGCGGCCGAGGCCCTGGACGAGAGCCGCCTTGGTCCGCCGGTGCCGTGCCCGCGCCAGGTGTTCGCGGTCGCGCTCAACTACCGCCCGCACGCCGCCGAGGCCGGATTCGTGCCGCCAGAAGCTCCCCTGGTGTTCACCAAATTCCCCACCTGCATCACCGGCCCGGCCGCTACCGTGCGGCTCCCCGAGGGCAAGGTCGACTGGGAAATCGAGGTGGTGGCGGTCATAGGTCGGGGTGGCTACCGCCTGGAGCGGGCGCACGCGTGGGATGCCGTCGCCGGGATCACCGCCGGGCAGGACCTGTCCGAACGGGTCCTCCAGCTCGCCGGGACCCCCGCCCAGTTCTCCCTGGGCAAGTCGTTCCCGGGGTTCGGCCCGACCGGCCCGGTGGCCGTCACGCCCGACGAGTTCCCTGATCATGACGACATCGGCTTCGCGTCATGGCTGGACGGCGAGCCGCTCCAGCAGGGGAAGACGAGCGAGATGATCTTCGGAGTGGACGAGCTGGTGGCCTGGCTGTCGGCCACGTGCCCGCTGCTGCCCGGCGACCTGGTTTTCACCGGCACGCCAGCCGGCGTGGGCAACCGCATGCAGCCGCCGCGCTACCTCCAGGCCGGCCAGACCCTGGTCAGCCGCGTCGACGGCGTCGGCGAGATCCGGCAGCACTTCGTGAACGGGAGAACGCCGTGATTAGCACCGGCCCGCACCACTCTTAAGGAGCCTGATGAAAGCGTTCGTGCTCACCGGTTTCGACCGTCCGCCCGGGTTTGCCGACGTCCCCATCCCAGAGCCCGGCCCCGGTGAGATCCGGATACGGGTCCACGCCACGTCGGTGAACCCCGTGGACCAAATGGTCAGGTCCGGTTTCTTCCGCGCCGCTCAGGAGTACCGGTTCCCTGCGGTCTTCGGCCGCGACATCGCGGGCGTGGTCGAAGCGGTCGGCGACGGCGTGACGCGGTTCCGGGCGGGCGACGAGGTCTACGGCTTCGTCAAGCGCGACTACATCGGCGACGGCGCGTTCGCCGAATACGTCGTCGTGCCCGAGAACTTCTTCGTGGCGCCCAGGCCTTCCCGGCTGAACCTGCAGCAGGCGGGGACCCTCGCCATGGCCGGGGTCACGGCGCTGGAGTGCGTCGAGGCAGTCTCGTCTGGGCCTGGCCACATTGTCCTGGTGAACGGCGCGACAGGTGGTCTCGGCACGTTCGCCGTTCAGATCGCCAAGGCCAGGGGAGCCGACGTCGTGGCAACCGCGCGTTCTGCCGGCCGCGCCGAGTTGCTCCGGTCGCTCGGGGCGGACCAGGTCGTCGATCCGACACAGGACGACCTGGTCAAGCTGGTGCGGGAGGTCGTGCCTGAGGGCGTAGACGGGCTCGTCGACTTCGTCAAGCACGTCGACTCGGCCGTCATGGGCCAAGGCGAGGACGACGCCCACCGCGAGTTCGCACGACTGTGCCACGGAGTCCTGCGCGAGGGAGGCAGAGCCGCGTCCGTAACCAACGGCGGCGTGCCCGAGCTGATGGGGCCCATCGGATTCGCCAACATCCATTCGACCCCGTCACCGAGCAACCTCGCTCGCCTGAGCGCCCTCGTCGACGAGCGAGGCGTCACGCCCGTCGTGATGGAAACGTTCGGTTTCGGCGACATCGAGGCCGCGTTCGGCCGGCTCCTGGCTGGCGGCATGGCCGGCAAGATAGCGGTCTGGATGGCCGATTCGTAAACCTCATCGGAAGGCCCCATGCGGCCGATCCGGACGGCCGCGCCGCGCAAACAGCATGGATGCTCCATCGATGTCGCATGGGCAGCATCGATGTCGTTTCAGCCGGGCTGCCCGCACCCCGGGATCCCAGAACCTCACAATGCCCAGGAGGAGCCCATGTCATCCCGGACCATTCCGCGCTTCAGCGGCTTCGTCATCGAGCCGGACGACGCCGGCTATGACGCTGCCCGGGCCATCTGGAACGCCATGCACGACCGCCGCCCGGCGCTGATCGCCCGGCCGCGGACCGCGCAGGACGTGGCCGCGGCCATCCGCCACGCGCGCGCCAGCAACCTGCTGATAGCGGTCAGGGGCGGCGGCCACTCGATGCCCGGCCACAGCGTCTGCGACGACGGCATCGTGATCGACCTCCGCGCCCTCAACCGCGTCACCGTGGACCCCCAGAATAAGAAAGCCACGGTCGGCGGCGGCGCGCTGCTCGGCGACGTCGACCGCGCCACCCAGGAGCACGGCCTGGTGCTGCCGGCCGGCGTCGTGTCCCACACCGGTGCGGGCGGCCTCACCCTCGGCGGCGGTGTCGGCCGGATGATGCGCCGCTTCGGCCTCACCATCGACAGCCTCGAAGCCGCCGAAGTCGTCACCGCCGACGGCGAGATCCTGCGGGCATCACCACATCATCACCCCGACCTGTTCTGGGCGCTGCGCGGCGGCGGCGGAAACTTCGGCGTCGTCACCGAGTTCGAGTTCGCGCTGCACGAGCTGTCGGAGCTGCTCGTCCTGGCCACCTTCCACCCGCTGGAGGAGGCACGTCAGGTGATCGAGCGGGGCCGCCGCGAGATGGCCGACCCCGCCGCCCCCGACGAGCTGCTGTGGACCAGCTTCCTCCGCCGCGCCACCGACACGCCCTGGATGCCAAGAGAACTCGTCGGCCGCCACGGCATCATGTCGCTGGTCGAGTGGTCCGGCGAGGTCGAGCCAGGAGCAGCCGCACTAAGCAAGATCCGCGAGGAGCTGAAGCCGGCCGCGAGCGACATGTCGGTGGTGCCCTTCCTGTTCATGCAGACGATCACCGACGACCTGTTCGCCCACGGCCTGCGCACCTACATCAAGGCCGGCTTCGCCGGCGACCTGCACGACGGTCTCATCGACACGCTGCTCGACCGGGCGGCGCTGCTCCGGTCGCCGATATCCCAGGTCGAGCTGCTGGCGCTCGGCGGCGCGATCGCCCGAATCGATCAAGATGCCACGGCGTTTCCCTTCCGCCAGGCTCGCTGGCTGATCAATATCCCGGCCACCTGGCGAGACGCCGACGACGACGAGCACGAGATCGCCTGGGCCCGCGCGACCTACGCCGCCGCCAAGCCGTACCTGAGTGAAGGCCAGTACGTCAACTTCATGGGCAGCGACGAGGACGACACGGCGGCCGGCGCCTACGGGCGCACGATCGAGCGCCTGCAGCAGGTCAAGGCGGTGTACGACCCCGGAAACGTCTTCCGGCTCAACCAGAACATCACGCCGGCCGCGAGCGTAGCATGAGCGGGTCAAGCCGCATCAGCGCCGCCGCCGAGATCCAGCGCCGCCTGTGGGGCACCGACCCCCAGGCCTGGGCGGACCTAGCCGAAGCGCACAACCGCCCCCTGTTCGAGGCCGTGCTCGACGCCGCGAAAGTAGGCCAGAAAACAGCCGTCCTAGACGTGGGCTGCGGATCCGGCCTCGCCCTCGTCCTGGCCGAAGCGCGCGGCGCGATCCCCAGCGGCCTGGACGTTAGCCCCGGCCTGCTGCAGATCGCCCGCGACCGTCTCCCCGAGGCCGTACTAAGAGAAGGCGACATGGAGTCCCTGCCGTTCGCCGACGCCGCCTTCGACGCGGTGACCGGCATCAACGCGTTCCAGTTCGCCGGCGACCCGCGGCAGGCGCTTCGCGAGGCGGCCCGTGTCGTCCGGCCAGGCGGCCGCGTCGTCGCCAGCCTGTTCGCGGCGCCCGAACGTTCCCAGGGCACCGCCGCGCACGAGGCCATGAGCGCGCTCATCCCGGCCGGACGCCAAGGCGATCACGCCCCGTACGCCCTGTCCGCGCCAGGCAACCTGGAGGCCGCCCTGGCCAGCGCCGGCCTGCGCGCCGTGCAAAGCAGCGAGGTCGTGTGCACCTGGCGGTACCGGAATATGGACGACGCCGTGCGCGGCCTGCTGTGCTCCGCGGGCGGCGTCCGGGCCCGTCAGGCGGTCGGCGAACAAGCGGTCCGCGACGTCCTGCGGCGTACCCTCGCCCAGTTCCAGGACCCGCAGACCGGGACCGTGATCATGGAGAACACGTTCCGGTGGGCGGCAGCATGCCGGTGATCCATCACCTCGGTTACTGGGTCGAGGACCTGGACGCCGCGATGAAACGGTGGGAACGGGACCTGGGTGTCGGCCCGTTCCAGGTCATCGAGCATGTGCCGTTCGACGCGTTCACCCTCACCGATGGCGGCCGGCCCTGCGACAATATCGTGTTCGACCACTCGGCCGCCTTCGCCGCCTGGGGACCTGTCGTGGTCGAACTCGGCCAGGTGCACGCGATCGACGGCCGCCTCGCGGCCGCCTACGGCGTCACCCCGGGCGGCATCAGCCATGTCTCCTGGGTGGTCCCGGACCTGGAACGGGAGAGCGCCCGGCTTGAGCGGCTGGGCTGCGGGCTGATCAACACGGCCCGGTCGGGCCCGATCTCGGTCGCCTGGCACCACGGCGGTCCGCTGTTCGCCCACCCGATCGAGTTGCACGAGCACAACGACGTCATCGCCGGCATGCACGCCCGCCTGGTCGCGCTGCGCGCCTCCGGGGCGACCCGCAAACCCTAGAAGCCACGCCCCAGCGAAAACCCCGGGGAACGTCCGCAGCACCCGGCCAGGCTAGCACCCGGTCCGTTCGGGTAATTTTTTGGACCGAACGGTGAACGGCGCGTGCCGTCCCGCAGAGCCGGTACCGTCACAGCAGATGAGGGGAGATGCCGTGAGCGAGCAGGCGGAGCAGGAGAGCTTCAGCTTCCAGGCGGAAGTGGTCCAGATCCTGGACCTGATGGTCCATTCGCTGTACAGCAACAAGGAGATCTTCCTGCGCGAGCTGATCTCCAACGCCTCGGACGCCATCGACCGGCTCCGCCTCGAACTGCTCTCCCGGTCCGAACTTCCCGAGGCCGAAGGACCGCTGCAGATCCGGGTCAGCTACGACTCCGAGGCGCGGACGATCACCGTCGCCGACAACGGGATCGGGATGAGCCGCCAGGAGGTCATCGAGCACATCGGGACCATCGCCAAGTCCGGCACCAGGGAGTTCCTGTCGGCCCTGACCGGCGACCAGCGCAAGGACGCGTCCCTCATCGGGCAGTTCGGCGTCGGCTTCTACTCCGCGTTCATCGTGGCCGACAAGGTCACGCTGACCACCCGCCGTTCGGGGCTGACCACGGCCGAGGGCGTCTGCTGGACCTCGGACGGCCGGGGCGCGTACACGCTGGAGCCGGCCGAGGTCCCCGACCGGGGCACCACCGTCGTGCTGCACCTGCGCGAGGGCGAGGACGATCTGCTCAGCGACTTCCGGCTGCGCTCCATCATCAAGAAGTACTCCGACCACATCAGCCTGCCCATCGTCATGCCCGCGCCGCAGGGGGACGGCGACGATAGCGGCCCGGCCGGGGATTCGCGGGTCAACCAGGCCTCGGCGCTGTGGGCCCGGCCCAAGAGCGAGCTCACCGAGCAGGACTACAAGGACTTCTACCAGCACGTGACCGGCGACTTCGCCGACCCGCTGGCCTGGGTGCACAGCAAGATCGAGGGGACCTACGAGTACACCCTGCTGCTGTTCGTCCCGTCCCGCGCGCCCTTCGACCTGTGGATCCCGCAGGCCGCCCGCGGCATCAAGCTGCACATCAGGCGGGTCTTCGTGCTCGAGGACTCCGGCCAGCTGATGCCGCAGTACCTGCGCTTCGTCCGCGGCGTGATCGACTCGGCCGACCTGCCGCTCAACGTCTCCCGCGAGCTGCTGCAGGGCAGCCGGGTGGTGGACAATATCCGGTCCAACGCGACCAAGAAGGTGCTGCGGCTGCTCGCCGAGGTCGCGGAGAAGGAGCCGGAGAAGTACGCCGCGTTCTGGAAGGAGTTCGGCGCCGTCCTCAAGGAGGGCCTGGCCGAGGACTTTTCCAACCGGGACGAGATCGCCAAGCTGCTCCGCTTCACCTCCACCAGGTCCGCCTCGGACGAGCCGGACGTCTCCCTGGCCGGCTACGCCGGCCGGATGAAGGACGGCCAGCAGCACATCTACTACCTGATGGCCCCCGGCCTGGCCGCCGCCAAGGCCAGCCCGCACCTGGAGGCGTTCCGCGCCAAGGGCATCGAGGTCCTGCTGCTGGGCGACGGCGAGGGCATCGACAACTGGGTGGTGGCCAGCCTGCGCGAGTTCGACGGCAAGCGCCTGCAGTCGGTCGCCCAGGGCAGCGGCGACCTGTCCGAGCTCGAGGACGAGGCGGAAACGCAGGCCAAGGCGCAGGCCAGCGCCGAGTTCGCCGGCCTGGTCGGCCAGCTGAAGGCGGCCCTGGAGGGGCGCG
>Ga0335083_10001287_pt1 | contig 34785 bp, 31 predicted proteins | sample Lox_Sample_42_FD_206716 | JGI IMG/M metagenome (GOLD analysis project Ga0335083, IMG submission 206716) | Soil microbial communities from Loxahatchee National Wildlife Refuge, Florida, United States - Lox_Sample_4.2 | ecosystem: Environmental > Terrestrial > Soil > Wetlands | place: USA...
TGGATCATCCAGAAGCTCGGCGCGGACGGCGGCGAGCCGCTGCACCCGCTGCACCGCCGCGGCCTGCCTGCGGGTTTGCTCGTGATAGCCGCGCACGGTGCCGGCGATGCCCGCGAGGTAGCCCGCCCGGCCGGGCGGAATGACGGACGCCGCGCTCGTCGACGCGTGCCCGGGCACGGCGGGCAGCACGCCCTCCGCCAGCGGCAGGCCCTGGGCCTTGAGCAGGCCGGCGAGGTGCTGGTAGAGGGCGGTGACCCCGTCGTCGTTGAACGTCGCGGCGCTGGTGCCGAAGACCGGCATGTCGTCGGGGCTCTGGCCGAACGCCTCCCGGTTGCGGATGAGCTGGCGCGCCACGTGCCGCAGGGCGTCGGCGCCGCCGCGGCGCTCGAACTTGTTCACCGCCACCACGTCGGCGAAGTCGAGCATGTCGATCTTCTCCAGCTGCGAGGCCGCGCCGAACTCCGGCGTCATCACGTACAGCGACACGTCCGCGAGCCCGGTCACGCCGGCGTCGCCCTGGCCGATGCCCGGCGTCTCGACGACCACCAGGTCATAGCCGGCCGCCTTGCACGCGGCGATGATGTCCTCGATGCCGTCGGGCAGCTCGCTGCGGCCGCGGGTCGCCAGGCTGCGGAAGAACACGTGGTCACCGTCGAGGGTGTTCATCCTGATCCGGTCGCCGAGCAGCGCGCCGCCGCCCCGCCGCCTGGTCGGGTCCACCGCGAGCACCGCGATGCGCAGCTTGTCCTGCTGGTCGGTGCGGAACCTGCGGACCAGCTCGTCGGTGAGCGACGACTTGCCTGAGCCGCCCGTGCCGGTGATGCCGAGCACCGGGACGCTCCGGCCGCCCGCCGCCTCTTCTATGCGGTGTCGCGTGTCATCCGCGAGCCTGCCGGCCTGGAGGCAGGTGATCGCCCGCGCGAGCGCCTGCCGCTCCCCCGCGAGTATCGCTTCCGCGGCCGGCTCGTATTGCGTGAGATCGGCGTCGGCCGCGCTGATCAGCTGGTTGATCATGCCCGCCAGGCCGAGCTGCTGGCCGTCCTCCGGCGAGAAGATCTTTACCCCCGCCTGGGCGAGGCGCTCGATCTCGGCGGGCACGATCACTCCGCCGCCGCCGCCGAAGATCTGCACGTGACCGGCGCCTGCTTCTTGGAGTCGCTTGGCCAGGTACTCGAAGTACTCGACGTGGCCGCCCTGGTAGGAGCTGACCGCGACGCCCTGCGCGTCCTCCTCGAGCACCGCGTCGACGACCTGCTGCACCGACCGGTCGTGCCCGAGGTGCACCACCTCGGCGCCCTGCGCCTGCAGGATGCGCCGCATGATGTTGATCGCCGCGTCATGCCCGTCGAACAGCGCTGTCGAGGTCACGAAGCGCACCGGGTTGACGGGCACATGCAGGTCGCTGTTGCCTCGCGAAGCGGCTGCCACGGCACCTCCTGGTCGTCCTACCATTGGACGTTCAATATTTGGACGTTAAAGTTTCGGCAGTGCGATGTCAAGTCGGCGGGGTCGCTTTGGAGGGGCGGGGCGGCGGCCGTGGCGTCCGGTGGCGGCGTCACGTACCGTTAACCTCGTGCCCGACCACCTCCCCTTCGACCCCATCGCGGAAGCCCACCGACAGTGGAGCGCCCGCTGGCCGGAGCACGCCGATCACATGGCCGCCGTCACGTCCGTGATGCGCGTGCAGCAGCTCCTGCTGTCGCGGGTGGATGACGTGCTCAAGCCCTACGGGCTTACCTTCGCCCTCTATGAGGCGCTGCGGCTGCTCGCCTTCACCCGGGCGGGATCGCTGCCGATGGGCAAGATGGGCATCCGCCTGATGGTGCACCCCGCGTCCGTCACCAACGCCATCGGCAAGCTGGAACAGCGCGGGCTTGTCGAGCGGAGCGTGTCTCCCGCCGACAGGCGCGTCGTTCTCGCCAGCATCACGCCGGCCGGCCGGCTGCTCGCCGAGGAGGCGACCGACGCGCTCAACCAGGCCGACTTCGGCCTGCCGGGGATGCCGCCCGGCGCGGCGGCGGAGCTGACGGAGACCCTGCGCGGCATCCGGTTCCACGCGGGCGACGCCGATCTGGACGGCTCGTAACTCGCCGGGTTCCCTCGCGGGTTTTCTTGCGGGCTTCCTTACGGGTTCTCTTGCGGGGTCGCTGCGCGTGTTGATCACCCGGTCGGGGCCGATGCCGAACCGCTCCGCGCGGCTGCAGCCGCCATCCAGCCAGTCGAGCTGACCTGGTGCGTGCGCGTCGGTGTCGATCGCGAACACGCAGCCGATCTCGACGGCCAGCCGCAGCAGGTCATCGGGCGGGTCCTGGCGCTCGGGCCGGCAGTTGATCTCCACCGCCACGCCGGATTCACGGCAGGCGGTGAACACTGCCTCCGCGTCGAACTCGGACTGCGGGCGGCCGCGGCCGGTGATGATCCGTCCGGTGCAGTGGCCAAGCACGTCGGTATGCGGGTTGCGGACGGCGGCGATCATCCGCCGCGTCATCGGCCCGGCTTCCATCCGCAGCTTGGAGTGCACGCTGGCGACCACGACGTCGAGCCGGCCGAGCAGTTCGTCGGCCTGGTCAAGCTCGCCGTTATCCAGGATGTCGACCTCGATCCCCGACAGGATGCGGAACGGCGCGAGGGTGGCGTTCAGCTCCTCAATGAGCTCAAGCTGGGCACGGAGCCGGTCTTCTGACAGCCCGTTAGCCACCGTGAGCCGCGGCGAATGGTCGGTGAGCGCGAGCCACTCATGCCCCAGGTCCCGCGCGGCGAGCGCCATCTCAAGCGGCGGGCTTCCGCCGTCTGACCAGTCCGAGTGCGCGTGGCAGTCGCCCCGCATCGCGGCGCGCAGCGCGCTCGGCGGAGCCGGCGGCCCGCCGCCGAGCAGCCGGGTCAGGTACTCGGGCTCCCGGCCGGCGGCCGCCTGCGCGATCACCTGCCCGGTAGCCTCGCCGATCCCGGGAAGCTGACGCAGCGTCCCAGCCCGGATCCGGTCGTCCAGCTCCCCCGCGCTCAGGCCGGAGACGACCTCGGCGGCGCGCCGGAACGCACGGACCCGGTACGTCGGCGCGCCGGACCGTTCAAGCTGGAACGCGATCTGCCGTAGCGCCCACACCGGATCCACGCAGCCAGCTTAATGACGCTTGCCTGGCCGCGATGATGTCCTGTACCAGCTGTGGGTGCGGGAGTTCGGTACCAACAACCTGCCCGACTGCTCGAACATGTGCCACGAGGCGAGCGGCGTGGCCATGAAGAGAAGCAACGTATACCGCGTTTGGGGCAAAATTCCTGCCTGTTTGACCGCTTTGTCCCACCCGAAATCAGTACATCTTACGGTCGCGACGACGCCGGACAGCAGGTTGACGCGCACCGGCGTCTCGAGGCGCGGGTGGAACGTGCCGAAGAACTCCGGGAAGGGCCCGTCGACGCCGACGATGGCCTGGACCCGGTCCGAGCCGATCATCCAGACCGCCGCAGGGGCAGTTACTGGGCACCCGCGGGCACGGTAAATACGGCTGGCATGGACGGAAACCTTTCGGGGCGGCCAGGGTGGCCAGAAGGTCAGGACTGGATGAGCGGGAGCAGTGCGAGTTCGGTGACCTCACGCCTGAAGGGCACGTCGTCGCTGGACGGCAGGGCGGCGTCCAGTTCCTCCGCGTAGCGGCGGCCTGACCAGACGGCGGCGGCGATGGTGCCTGGCGCCCAGGCGTCGCCGATGCCGCGGACGGTGAAGCCGTTCTCCCCGGCCGCACCGGTGAGGGAGAGCAGCAGCGATTCCTCTGGCAGCCGGGAGGTCACCAGGACGAAGCGGTTCTTCGCGGTGAGCGGGCCGATCCGCACCGGCTCGAAGAGGATGTCGTACCGGCTGACGTCGCCCGCGGTCGCATTCTGGTCCGTCACGGTGCGGTCCTCACTCGTCTCCTGGTACGCCATAGGACGGCGCCGCCGTGGGGTCGATGCCGCGGGTCCGGTAGTCCGCCTTCTGCGGCAGCCACAGGACGAGGAGCCGCTCGAGTTCGGCGAGCGGCGCGTCATGGTCGTCGACCCGCAGGTCGGTGACGCGCCACTCGACGTCCTCGACCACCGCAAGGCCGGCGGAGCGGACCGGCCCGGCCTCGCCGCCCGCCGCCGCGCCGCCGCGCAGCGCGTCGAGCAGCCGCCACTCGAAGGTCGCGGCGGTGCTCGCCTGATACGCCGCGACCATGGCCGCGGGCACGTCCGGGTTCGCGAGCAGGTTGCCCGCGGCGGCGCACGCGGCGCCCTCCGCCACGTTGTGCAGGCCAAGCGTCGCGGCGCCCTCGAAGGTCGCCACCGTGCCGTCACGGTCGACGACGGCCAGCTGGCGGTAGGCCGGGTAGCGCTCGGCGGCGACCAGGTCCGCGATCACCTGCCTGGCAGCCAGCCCCCGGCCGAGCAGCGTCAGCCCGCGGATGCCGAGGGCGGGATTGGTCACGTTCTGCGAGGCGACCGCCCCGGCGCCCGCGGCGAGGTGCGCGCAGCGGGCCGCCACGGCGGGACTCGAGGAGCTCACGACGATGCCGAACGCCCCGGTCAGCGGGTCGCGCGCGGTCAGCGAGAACGTCATGACCGCCCCGCGGGCAAGACGGCGGTCGCGTCGATCTCGACCAGCCACTCGGGGCGGGCGAGCGCCGAGACGACCAGCCCGGTGGAGACCGGGTAGACGCCCTTCAGCCAATTGCCCATCGTCCGGTAGACCGGCTCGCGGTAGCGGATGTCGGTCAGGTAGACGACGACCTTGACGATGTCCGCGAGCGAGCCGCCGGCCTCCTGGACGAGCATCTTGATGTTGGCCATCGCCTTGTCGGCCTGGGCCTCCACATCCCCGATGCCGACGCTCTCCCGGGTGTCGAGGTCCTGGCCGACCTGGCCGCGGATGTAGACCACCCCGTTGGCGACGACGGCCTGGCACAGGTCGTTGTCGAGGTTCTGCTCGGGATAGGTGTCCTTGGTGTTGAACGGGCGGATTCGAGTGTGATGAGTCATCGACGGGCCGTCAACTTTCGTAGCGGGCGGGATGGGGCAAGTCTGAAGTGGCGGCGGCTGGCAGGCAAACAGCGAATTGCGAGCCTCTGATTCACTTTTCTTGATGTGGCGGGTCCGCGACATCCATCCATCGCATCCCGCCATACCCTGAATGCCCGGCCTGCGCGACATCTCGCTCACCCAGCTCGGCTACTTCGCGCGCTGCGCCGAGCTGTCGAGCATGAAGGACGCGGCCGCGTCGCTGCACGTCGCGCAGTCGGCGGTGTCCACCTCGATCGGCAACCTGGAGCGCAGGCTCGGCACACCGCTGTTCGTCCGCCGCCGGGCCAAGGGACTTGTGCTGACCGCGGCAGGCGAGACCTTCCTGGTCCGGACGCGCCGCATCCTGGCGGACATCGACGACGCCATGGCGGCGGTCGACCCCGGCACCGGTTCACGAGCTTCGAGGCGGTGCGCGCCATGGTGGCGCGCGGCCACGGGTTCACCCTGCTCAACCAGCGGCCGGTGCATGACCTCACGTACGACGGCGGCCGCCTGGTCGTCATTAAGCTGGAAGAAGAGGCGGGCAGCCTGGACATCGTGCTCGCCAGCGCCCAGCCGATGCGCACGCTGAGCCGGCGCGCGCAGGCGTTCGTCGCGCAGTGCCGGGCCGTCGTCGCGGCTCAGGCGATGAACAGCCTGTTAGAAGTAACGGTGGCGCTACTTCAATAGAAGTGATGTCGCAGTCCGATTAGCGCTAATTGCATGTGCGGACGGGTGCGTTCAGCATTAGCCAAGACTGACTCCCACCGGAGGGAAACCGATGGACATCGAAGAGGTCGAGGTCGTCGTCGTCGGCGGCGGCCAGGCCGGCGTGGCGATGAGCGAGCACCTGGGCAGCGCCGGCGTTCCGCACGTGGTCCTCGAGCGGGGACGCATCGCCGAGAAGTGGCGGTCCGGACGCTGGGATTCGCTGGTCGCCAACGGGCCGGCCTGGCACGACCGGTTCCCCGGGCTTGGGTTCGGCGGCGATCCCGACGCGTTCGCGCCCAAGGAGCGGGTCGCCGACTACTTCGAGGACTACGCGCGGCTGATCGGCGCCCCGGTCCGCTGCGGTGTCGAGGTCACCTCCGTGCAGAAGATCCCTGGTACGCCGGGCTTCCGCGTGGAGACCTCGCAGGGCACCATCGACGCGCGCTTCGTGGTCGCGGCGACCGGGCCGTTTCAGGTGCCGGTCATCCCGCCGATCGCCCCCGGCGAGGCCGGCCTGACACAGATTCACTCCGCCGGCTACCGCAACCCGGAGCAACTGCCCGCAGGAAATGTCCTCGTGGTCGGCGCCGGTTCCTCCGGCGTGCAGATCGCCGCCGAGCTCCAGCAGTCGGGCCGGCGGGTCTACCTTTCTGTCGGCCCGCACGAGCGGCCGCCGCGACGCTACCGGGGACGGGACGTCGTCTGGTGGCTCGGCGTACTCGGCAAGTGGGATGCCGCGACGCCGCCCAAGGGCGCCGAGCACGTGACCATCGCGGTGAGCGGAGTGGACGGCGGGCACACGGTCGACTTCCGTGACCTCGCCGGCCGGGGCATCACCCTGCTCGGCAGCACGACGTCGTTCGGCGACGGCAGCGTGCGCTTCGCGGCGGACCTGCGCGACAACATCGCGGCAGGCGATGCCAGCTACCTGTCGCTGCTCGACGAGGCCGACGCCTACATCGCGCTGAACGGACTCGGCCTCCCCGAGGAGCCGGCGGCCCGGGTATTCGGCCAGGAACCGGACTGCGTCACGAACCCGCTGCTCGAGCTCGAGCTCGCCGCGGCCGGCGTCACGTCGATCATCTGGGCCACCGGCTACGCCACCGACTTCGGCTGGCTGAAGGTCGGCGCCTTCGACCCGGGCGGCAGGCCGCGGCACCAGCGCGGCGTGTCGAGCGAGCCGGGCGTCTACTTCCTCGGGCTGCCGTGGCTGTCGCGCCGCGGTTCCAGCTTCATCTGGGGCGTCTGGCACGACGCGAAGTACATCGCCGACCAGATCTGCATCCAACGCGACTACTTCGATCACTAATGCATGGCCAGTGCGTCGGGACTCAGCCGTGCGTTGATCGTGAGGGCCGCGACGACCGCGCCCGTCGGGTAGATGGCGGCGCCGGCGAGCAGGCCCGCGGCGTAGCCGCTGGTGAGCGCTGCCGCGGGGGCGTGCGTCGCCAGCTGGCTCCTGGTCACCGCCGAGGCGACGGCGGCGAGGGCGCCGAGGCCGACGGCGGCGATGCCGACGCCGGCCACGTTCGGCAGGTAGGACAGCCCGGTGTGCAGTGCCGAGTAGCCCCGCACCAGCTGCATGTAGAGGGTGAGCAGGTAGTACATGGCGAGCATGGCCGTGCCGAGCAGCAGCATCACCGCGTTGGCGCCGCCCCGGTTGCGGTCGCGGATCACGGCGGCCGGCAGCATCGGCGCCCGGCTGCGCCGCTCCGCCACCGCGAACGCGACGAGCAGGACGGCGCCGGCGGCGAACGCGATGAGGGTGCCCGCGTCGGTCCGGCCGTCGGCGCCGCCGCGGGTCAGCGCGTAGATCAGCGAGGCGAGGTCTGCGTGACCGGGCGGGCATCAGCCGGTGCGGACAGCCGGGGGCCGGCTGTGGTGGGCCACGACTCGGCTCCCGCCGCCAGCCGTCGGCCCCCTGCCTCTGAGTCCTCACTCGCCACGGGCACTGCCCTCGGAAAGATCTCGCTGCCGGCCGACGAGAAGGCTTTGGCCAGTTATCTCGACAAAATCGGGGCCGACGACTGGACCCTTGGCGTACTCCATCCGGTCATGCGGTGCTCTACGGGCCGCGGTTACGATCGAGCCGTGACCGAAGTCCGTGAATGCGCGCAGTGCGGGCTGCCGTTCACTCCGAAACGCGAGCACGCCCGGTTCTGCTCGGCCCGCTGCCGGATGGCCTGGAACCGGGAGCACGCCGGCGTCGCCGCCGCTCCCGCGGTCGCGATCGATTGGTCAGTGACGGCGATGACGGAAGCGACGGGGCGGCTCGCGGTGGCCGACGCCTGGGACCTGCCTCGCCTGGCCGCGGCCGTGGGCGAGACGGTGTGGTGGATCACGCTGGTGGACGCCACCCTCGTCCGCTACCACCCGCACGACTACGAAAACGCACTCGCAAGCAAGGCCGTGCGGCGGCGGAAGACCGAGGAAGCCCTGGAAGGACTGCGGTACGTCCGCAACCAGCTGGGGAAATCCGTCGATCCCACCGAGTTCGTGCGCCCCGTCGCTCGCGACGACGGCGGCACGGAATGGACCTGGTGCCCGCAGCCCGAGCCAGGACTAGGCGAACTCACGCCGCGGGCGCGGCGCTGGGAGCTGAGCCGGTACCGGGCCTATCAGGCACGGCTCGCCGAACGCGACCTCGTCCGCACCTTCAACCGCTGCACCGAATTCCTCATCCAGGCCGCCGACCTTGCCGCCGGACGGGTCGTGCCTGGCTGACGTGCGGGTTACCCGCGGTGGATGGTGGCCAGCCAGGCCTGCACGGTCGTGACAGGCAGTGCCCCGGGGTTGATGTCGAAGGTGTCCGCCCCGATACTCGCGACGGTCCAGCCGTCGGCGAAGGCGGCGCGCAGCTCGTCCTTGGTGACCCGGCGCGGTCCGTACTCCCCCGGCTGGCGGTCGCTGAAGCACATCAGGTAACAGCGGCCGCCCGGCGGCAGCACCGAGGTCAGGCTGGCGACGTACCTGGCACGGTCCTCGTCGCTGAAGACGTGAAACAGCCCGCTGTCGATGATCGTGTCGAATGTCAGGCCGAGCTGGCCGAGACTCAGCGCGTCGGCGACCTCGAAGTTCGCCTGCACGCCCCGGTCCGCCGCCTTGTCCCGGGCTCTGGCGATGGCATGGGGCGAGATGTCGACGCCGGTGGCCTGCGCGCCCCCGGCGGCCGCGAGCAGCGTGTGCTCTCCCGTGCCGCAGCCGGCGTCGAGCAGCCGCCCGGATAGCAGTCCCTGGTCGGCAAGGCCGAAGAAGGCCTGCTGAGGGCGGCCGATGTCCCAGGGCGGTGACTGCGCGTCGGGTTCGTACATCGCGTCCCAGCTCGGCGGCGTGCTCATGAGCTGACCTCCGTTTCCTGAGCGTCGACCGAGTGCGCGACCTGGTCGCGGACCCACTCGTAGGCGGCCCTGGTGAACGCGGTGTCGTCCGGCGCGCCTTCGCGGAGCTTCCCGGCGAGCCGGGCGATGTCCGCATTGTCGCTCTGCACCACCTCATCGGCTCCGAGGTACCCCGTCGGGTCGGCGGCGGCGAGCGGCGGCGTACGGCCGGCCGTGTCCGCCACGTCGTATTCGAGCATGCTCGGCGTGCCCTCCTGCCTTTCGGTGCTCCTGCTGGTCAGTTAGCTGACCTCGACGATACGCGCCTCGATCAGGACACCATCCGTCACCTGGAGCACACCGAGGGTGCCGTGCGGCTGGCGACGGCGGTCGGTCGGCGAGCCGGGGTTGAATATCCGCAAGGTCCCGCCGACGGCGTCGAGCGGGATGTGCGAGTGGCCGAAGACGACAAGGTCCGCGTCGGGGAACGTGGCCCGCATCCTGGCCAGCCGCCCGGTGGCCTGGCCGCTGTCGTGGATCATCGCGATCCGCAGGCCTTCCGGCGAGAGTGAGGCCGTCTCCGCGGCGCCCCAGGCCTCGACGTCGGGACCGTCGTTGTTGCCGACGACGGCGGTCACCGGCGCGTACTGGGCTAGTTCGTCGAGCACCGCCGCCGTGCACACGTCGCCGGCGTGCAGGATGAGGTCCGCGCCGCGCAGCTGAGCTGCGACCGCAGGCGGGCAGGACTTCCAGCGGCGGGGGGCGTGCGTGTCGGACAGGACGACGATCCGCATCGTGCCGGCACTCTCCCGTCTTCTCGGTCGGGCTAGTCAGCAGCAACGGTACGACCCGAAGGGCGGCGATGTTGACCGGGGCACCCGCGGTCTGCTCAGGGGTTCAGCCCGTTCATGTCCCAGATGCAGGTGTTGTTGTTCTCATCACCAACTGCGAGAACGGTAGCTAACGGAAAGCGCGCCTGGCCGGCCTGGAGGCCCTCCAGGCCGGCCAGGGCGCGCGCGTGTGCTTGCTTTTAATGGAATTCGGTGGATGGGGGACCTGACGGAAGCCAGCCGGGACCTGGGACTTGGCGATCTCGGCCTCCGGTTAGCTCGACCTTCCGGCACCTAACACGTCACCGCTGGCGCACCTCGGCTAACCGGGCTGTCACCGGGTCAGGTCGCGAACCGAGGCGGGGACGGCGATGCCCGGCCTGAGGTCAGGGGCGCCGGCTGGTTCTCCGTAGCCGGTGACGATGGGGAGCACGCCCGCCCAGGCGTCGCCCGCAATGTCGGACTCCGGGTCCTCGGACCAGCCGTCGGAGACCTTGAGCGACCACTCGGCGATCGGCAGGGCGAGCACCAGGGTCGCGGCGAGCTCCTTGGCGGTCGGCCTGCGGACCTCTTGTGTCCGGCCGGGGATGAGGTGCTCGGTGAGCACGTCGAGTGCCGCCTGCTTCTGCTCGCCGTCGAGAGATTCGCACACGCCGAAGAGCACCGCGCTGCGGTAGCGCAGCGACGACTCGAAGGCGGAGCGGGCGACGATGATCGCGTCCGCCGCGGTGACCTGCACGCAGACCGGTGCGCCGCTCGCGGCGGCCCGCATCCAGGGGGAGCCGGTCGAGCCGTGCAGCAGCAGCCGGCCGCCGTCGCGGGCGATCGCGGTCGGCAGCACCACCGGGTAACCGTCCGGCCTGACGAGCCCGACGTGGCCCACGATCTGCTCGTCGAGCAGCCGGTTGAGCGCTGCCCTGTCGGCCGACGCGTACTCGGGGAGCCGGGTGATTGCCGTGCGGCCGCGATCTCGGGGGGAATTCATGATCATTAGTGTCACCTGCCGGGGGGAGTCCGCTGAACGGCTCCGGCTAGGATCGCGGCGTGATCAACGGACTGCATGCGATCGTGTTCTCTCCGCAAGCGGAGCAGGTGCGCGCGTTCTTCGCCGACGTCCTCGGCCTGCCATCAGTGGACGCGGGGGGCGGCTGGCCCGTCTTCGCCATGCCGCCGGCCGAACTCGCGGTGCACCCGGCTGACGGTGCTGGGTACCACGAGCTTTACCTCATGTGCGACGACATCCAGGCGACCCTCGCCGACCTGCGGAGCAAGGGCGTCGAGGTGGCGCGGGAGGTCTCCGATCAGCGCTGGGGACTGCTCGCGGCGATCCGGCTGCCCGACGGCTCGGAGCTGCCGATCTACGAGCCCCGGCACCCCCGGCCGTAAGGCGCCGATCGCGGCGGGGGTGCGGAGGATGCCGGCGATCAGGTCCAGTGCCCCGGCCACCGGGCCGATCGAGGCGGGCAGGTTGAGGAAGCCGTGCAGCATGGAGGCGACCATCACCTGCCGGACGTCGGCGCCCGCGGCGGCGAGCGCGGCCGCGAACGCCTGGCCGGAGGCGCGCAGGTCGTCGTACTCGGCGTTGAGCACCAGCGTGGGGCACATGCCGCGCAGGTCGGCGAGCGCGGGGAAGGCGTAGCCGGTGGCGGTGCTGACCGGGCCGCCGAGGTAGTTGACGTTGAAGAAGCTCGTCGCCTCGGGCGGGAACTGGAGCAGTGCGGGCACCTCCCGCATCAGCGCGGCGTGCTCGGCGGACATCGGCGGGATGACCGCGTGGGCCACCCCGTAGGCGAAGATCAGGTGCGCGGGCGGCAGGCCGTCGGCGTCGCGGAGCTTCAGCGCCGCGCCTGCCGCCAGGTTCGCACCCGCACTGGCGCCGCCGACCGAGATCCGGTCCGCGTCGATGCCCAGGTCCGCTGGGCTGTCCCTGACCCAGCGGACCACCGCCACCACGTCGTCATGCGGGACAGGGAAGTGCACCCCGTCGTTGCACAGCCGGTAGTCGACGCTGACCACGATCGCGCCGGCCCGCAGGGCAAGTTCGCGCGCGGTCCAGTCGGCCTCGGGCATGTCCAGGTTCCCCCCGATGAAGGCACCGCCGTGCATCCAGACCAGGCACGGGCGTGCGCCGCCGCCGGTGTCCCCCGTGGACTCCCCGTAGATCCGGACCGGCACGGGGCCGTGCGGGCCGGGGACCTCGGCGGAGCGGACGCTCACCGCGGGCACCTGGTAGCCGGGGTGAGACTCGAACTGTGCGCGCACCTGCGCGTAGGCCGGGTCCTCCATCAGGGCCTGCATCGAGGGCACGGACTCGAGCAGGCGGAAACGCGAGCTCATCGCGGCGTGAATCGGCATGGCCTGGTCAGGACTCCTTCGGGGTTAGCGAGCGGACGAAGGCAGCCGAGCGCGCCACGATGCCTGGCACGTCGGCCGCGCCGTCCCAGAAGTGAGAGGCGCCGGGCACGAGCTCGAGCGTGGCCTGTCCGCCGCACTCGCTCAGCGCCTTGGCGAACCGGATGCTCTGGTCGGGCGGCACCATCGCGTCGCAGTCGCCGTGCATCAGCAGCATCGGCGGCGCGTCCGGGTGGACGTGCGTGATCGGGCTTGCCTCCCTGGCCAGGCCGGGGACCTGGGCGGACGGCGCGCCGAGGAATAGCGTCTCGCGGGACTGCGGGTCATCACCGTTGAGGCTGGTCAGGTCGGTGACGGGGAACCAGGCGACCACCCCGTCGACCGCTTTGCTGGCGGCACTGCCGCCGGTGAGCGCGGCGAGCAGCGCCAGGTGACCGCCCGCCGAATCGCCCCACAGCACCAGCGGGCCGTCTCCCAGGCCGTAGGCGCTCAGCCCGGTCCGCGCCCAGGCGACGGCGGCGCGCACGTCGTCGACCGCGGCCGGGTAGCGTGCCTCGCCACTGAGCCGGTAGTCGATCGCCGCGACCGCGATGCCCTGTGCGGCGAGCCCGGCGTAGAAGTTCTCGCCGAGCGCGGGCAGCGGGTGGCGGCGCGAGCCGCGCCGCCACCCGCCACCGTGCACATGCACAACGACCGGCACCGGGTCTGTGCCGGTGAGAGTGCCGGGGCCGTCCGGCAGGTACAGGTCGAGTTCGAGCGGCCGGAAGCCGAGGACCTCCGCGTACTCGATGTCCCTGTGGCAGGTCACCCCGGCGACGCCGGCCGTGTCGCTCATGCCGTCGCCAGCTCCAGCCGCTCGGCCCGCTTGTGGAACCGGCCGCCCCGCACGATCGCCAGCAGGTTGGCCGGGTCCTGCAGGACGGTCACGTCCTGCGCCGGGTTGCCGTCGACCACGAGCACGTCGGCGTGGTAGCCGGGCGTCAGCAGCCCCACCGGCATGTCCAGGACCAGCCCGCCGTAGTAGGTCGCGGCCCGCAGCGCCTCGGCCGGGGTGTAGCCGAACAGCCTGACGAACAGCTCCAGGTCGCGGGCGTTCCTGCCGATCGGGTTGTTGGGGAAGCCGTAGTCGCCGCCAGGCAGCACGCGAAGCCCGCGGCTGCGCAGCTCCGGGTACAGCACGGTCATGGCTTCGAGCGAGCGCACCGAGCCCATCCTCATCGCCATCGCTGTGTCGATTCCGTACTCCGCACCCTCGTACACGTTGGCCCACATGATGCCGACGGCCGGGGACAGGAAGATGGAGTCCTTCGCCTCGTCGAGCATGTCGATGGTCTCGGCGTCGGCGTACGAGCAGTGGTAGATGGAGCGGAACCCGTTGCGGACCGCGAGCTGGATGGACGAGGGATTCTGCGCGTGGCAGTTGAGCCAGACGCCGGACTCGCGGGCCTGCTCGCCGGCCGCGGCCGCCTCCTCCTGGCTGTACTGGGTGACCATCGACCCGCCATCGAAGAAGACGTCGTCGTTGGAAAGCAGCAGCTTGACGCTGTCGAAGCCGATGGCGGCCTGCTCGGCGATGAACGCGCGCACCGCACCAGGGCCGGTTTCCTTGGGCCGCGGGCCGTCCGGGCCCATCTGCACCGGGTTGTTGTCTCGTTCGAAGGAGGCGGCGCGCATCCGCGGCCCCGGGGTGGCGCCCGCCGCGATCTGGTCGCGCAGGAACACCTCGGTCGGCACCGGGGTCAGCGACCCCGCCGAATAGGCGCCGGTGAACCCGTGGTCGAGGAGGATCCTCGCGTTCCGCTTGGCGATCTCCATGTGCTCGTCAGGCGTCGGCATGTGGTGGAAGAAGCTGACGTCGACGGGCGGGTTGAACGACGGGTCGATGTGGCCGAGTGCGGAGGGGAAGGTCAGGTGGCAGTGCGAGTCGATCAGGCCGGGCATGACGGTCAGGCCAGCGCAGTCGATCACCTGATCGCCGGGCTGCGCCTCGGTGCCGCCGCCGACCCGCACCGAGTCGATGGTGCCGCCGCGGACCACCACGTCGCCGGGCACCGGCGGCGCGCCGGAACCGTCGAAGACGAGGCCGCCGCGGAAGACAACGCGCTGGTCGCTGGGAGCTGCCGTACCTGACATGTCACGCTCCGATCATGTTGTAGCCGCCGTCGGCCACAAGATAGCCGCCGGTGATGTGCCCGGCGTCCTGGCTGGCGAGGAACAGGGCGGTGCCTGCCACCTCTTCCGGCTTGGGGATGTGGTGCATCGGGGTCATCGCGCGCAGCTTGTCGCCGCGCCCGTTCTTGTAGTCCTCGCGGTTGAGCATCCGCTCGGTCTCCATGAACCCGGGGGCGAAGACGTTGACCCGCACCTTGGGCGCGAACGCGTGCGCGTAGGACTTGGTGAGGCCGACGATGCCGTACTTGGCCGCCGCGTACTGCGGCGCGCGGGCGCTGCCGCGGACGATCACGGTGGAGCCGATGTTGACGACCGACCCGCCGGTGTCCTGCTCGAGCATGCGGGAGCCGAACTCATGCGTGCACATCAGGGTGCCCTTGATGTCGACGGCCAGGGTGTGGTCGATCGACTCCTCGGTGATGTCCCGCCACGACATCTGCTCGCTCGCCATGTCGCCCACGTTGTTGATCGCCACGTCGAGTCGGCCGAAGAAGTCCCATACCGCGTCGGCCATCCGCCTGATCTGCGCCCAGTCGACGATGTCGGCCTGGACAACGAAGGCCTTGCGCCCCTCGGCCTCGACGCGGGCGGCGGTCCGCCGCGCGCCGTCCTGCGAACTGCGGTAGTGCACGGCCACGTCGGCGCCCTCTTGCGCCGCGCGCACCGCGACCTCGGCACCGAAGCCGGTGCCCGCGCCGGTGACCAGGACAGTCTTGCCAGTGAAGCGCTGCGGAAACGTCATGCTGAGCAGTGAAGACCAGGGTCGCGATCCGGACAATGTGCTGTTCCATTGATTGGCAACTCGGGCGGTCGCCCGGCGGCTTTCCTGGTGGGCTACGTGGCATGAAACTCGTGACCTTCAACGACCGCAGCGGCAGTGTCAGCGGCGGTGTCAACCGCGTCGGGCGCATCGACGGCGACCAGGTGATCGAGCTCGAGGTCGCCTCCACCAGGGAGTTCTTCGAGCGCGACCGGCAGGCGGCAGAGACGGGCGACCGCTTCCCGTTGTCAGAGGTGCGGCTGCGGGCGCCGATCGTGCCCAAGAAGTTCTTCCACACCGCGGGGAACTTCCGTGAGCATCACGAGGACCTGGTGCGGGTCAACTGGTCGCACCCGGTCAACAAGGGCATCGTCTTCTTCCAGAACGTGGATGCGATCATCGGCCCCGACGACCCGATCGTCTACCCGTCGCACCTGACCAGCGAGCTCGACTACGAGCTGGAGATGGCGATCGTCATCGGCAAACCGGGCAAGTTCTTCTCCGCCGAGCAGGCGGCCGAGCACATCGGCGGCTACCTGGTCTTCAACGACATCACCGCGCGCGACATCCAGCGCCGCGAGATGAAGTCGGGCGTCTTCTCCTTCTCCAAGGCGATCGACACCTTCTGCCCGATCGGTCCGTACATTCTCACCGCGGACGAGGTCGACGACCCGCACGACCTGGACATGGAGCTGCGCGTCAACGGCCAGGTCAGGCAGAAGTCCAACACCCGCAAGATGTCGGTGTCGATACAGCAGCTCGTCGCCTACCACTCGCCGCAGATCTACAGCGCGGGCGACCTGCTCACCACCGGCACCGTGGCCGGCGTCGCGGCGAGCACCGACGACCCGCATCTCAACTACCTCAAGCCTGGCGACGTGGTGGAGGCGGAGATCGAGCAGCTCGGCGTCCTCCGCAACAGCGTCGTCTCCTGGCGCGACGCCTACGGAACGGAGCCGCCGGCCGCCGACAGCTGGGTCTGACGCATTCCTCCTTTGCCGGGCGCCGGCGGTCAGTCGTCGACCAGCGCCCAGGCCTCCACCTCGATCAGGTACCCGGGAGCACCGTCATCGGCGTCGCGCAGGAAGCTGGCGAAGTAACCCATGTCGCCGCCGACCGGCTCGTCCAGGCCGCGCACCGAGTACCAGGGCTGGGTGTAGCCCATGAACTCGGTGAACGGGGCCACCTCGTCCCACGGGCCCGTGGTCAGGATGGCGAACGAGACGCCGCGGCGTTGAGATAGGGCGCCGTGTCCTTCCGACGGCGGGCCGCGGCGATGGCGTCGCCCTCGCGGGTGTGGGCCTTCTCGCGGAGAAGCAGCTCGTCACGGGCGGCCTGCCAGGTGGCCAGGTCGGCCACGGGCGGGCGGCCTTGCCGGGTGGCGGTCGAGCGGTCCGGCGTTGCCGGCATGGTGTCCTCCGCGGTGTCTCGTGCGGTGTAGTCAGGCGCGGTGCTTGTCGTACGGTGCTGCCTCGTACGGTGCTGCCTCGTACGGTGCTGCCTCGTACGGGGGCGCCGCCCGGCGCGCTACAACGGTCACCAAGGCAGACGCGCGGCCAGGCATAAACTCATCGCGCCTGGTCGATCGCGGCGCCGTCGCCGCGTGCGTCCAGCATGCTCGGGCCGCCGAGCTGGCGGGAGATGCTCTGCGCGGCGGTCTGGACGGCGTAGCCGATCCGCCTGGGCTGTGCCTCCCGCTCGGGCAGCAGCAAGCCGATCGCGGCGATGGCCTCCTCGCGCTCGCCGAAGATCGGCGCGGCAACCGCCACGATCGGCGGCTCCTCCAGGCGGCGGTAGATGGCCAGCCGCTCGCGGCGGACCTCGGCCAGCGTCCTGCGCATCACCGCGGGCGGTATCAGGTTCTGGTCCGGCTCGCCGCGCAGCGGCTGTGCGAGGACCTCCTCCTGGACCTCAATAGGCGCGAAGGCGAGCAGTGCCAGCCCCATCCCGGTGCAGTGCAGCGGCAGCTTGCCGCCGACCCGGTAGCGCACGGGAACCGAGCTGTGCGAGGAGAACCGCTCCACCAGGGTGGCCTCGTGCCCCTCGCGCACCGCGAGCTGGACATGCTGCCTGGTCACCGCGGCGAGGTCGCTCATGAAGGGCAGGGCCAGCTGGCGCAGGCCGTGGCCGCGCGGCGCCAGCGAGGCGACCTCGAGCAGCCGCAGCCCGATCGAGTACCGCCCCTGTTCGTCCCGCTCCAGCGCGCCCCAGGCGAGCAGCCGCCCGGCCAGCCGGAGCGTCGAGCTCACCGGGATGCCGCTGCGCCGGGACAGCTCACGCAGGGACAGCGTGCGCCTGGACGCGTCGAAGGCCGCGAGCAGCGCGAGCGCGCGGTCCACCACCGGCTCGCCCTCTGGCGGGCGCTTGCCGCGCACCCTGGTCACGGGCTCGGTCGCAGCCCTGGTCACAGGCCACCTCCCGGGACGCGACGATCCTCACCGTTGAGACGCTCACCACAATCGCGTTCCATTCAATGGCATCATTCCTGACCCAGGCGAGTCACGCCACTCATTCTTCAGGGCAAGCCGGGTGAAGCGCCCGGCATGACCACTCCGAGAGGCCTCGATGACCGGCTCCCACTTCAAGCGCATCGGCGTCAGCGCCCTGACGGTCGCCGCCATGTCCCTCACGGCGTGCGGCAGCGCGGCGAGCAGCGGCGGCACGAGCGACGGCGGCACGCCGAGCCAGACGCTCACCATCGGCTATGACTCAGACCCGGCGCCGCAGGGCTATGACCCGCTGCTTTACGCGGCGGGGCAGCGGCTGTTCTATGAATCCCTGTACCAGTCGCTGTTCGTGCAGACATCGAGCGGCGGCGTGGCACCAGGCCTGGTCGCCAGCTTCAGCTACAACGCCAAGAAGACCCAGCTGACGCTGAAGCTCAAGTCGGGGATCACCTTCACCGACGGGTCGAAGCTCACCGCGCAGCTCGTCAAGGAGAACCTGGACCGGCGCAGCAACGCCAAGCTTCAGTCCTACGGCGCGTTCGCCAAGGGCGGCGCGGAGCAGATCACCAGCGTCACCGCGCCGGACGCGAGCACGGTCGTGCTGAACTTCGCCGCGCCGCAGGCCAACTTCCAGACCAACCTGGCCGGCGAGCCGGGCATGATCGTCGGCCAGCAGGGGGTCACCGACCCGAGCAGCCTGGAGACCGCGCCGGACGGCTCGGGCCCGTACGCGCTGTCGTCGGCCGTCAAGGGCAGCAGCTACACGGTGACCCGCCGGGCCGGCGCCGCCACCGGCACCTACCCCTACTCGACCATCGTCTACAAGCCGTTCCTCGACAAGCAGGCCAGGGCCAACGCCCAGATCTCCGGGCAGACCGACGTCTCCATCCTCGACGCCTCCACCGCGGCGACGGCCCAGTCCAACGGCGTGTCGCTGGCCAAGAACGGCGGCACCGTCGAGACGCTGCTCGTCTTCGACAAGACCGGGTCCACCGCCAAGGCGTTCGGCAACAAGGACGCGCGGCTCGCGCTCAGCTACGCCATCGACCGCGCCGCGTTCACGGCCGCGCTCGCTAAGGGCAGCCACCCCACGGCGAACGCGTTCCCGCAGGCGTCGCCCGGCTACGACACGGCGCTCGATGCCAGCTACGCGTTCAGCGTCGCCAAGGCCAAGCAGTTGCTGACCCAGGCGGGGTACCCGAACGGCTTCTCGTTCACGATCACGTCGTCCCCCACCGACGAGGCTCAGCTCGAGTTCCTGCAGAAGGAGTTCGCGGCGATCGGCGTCACGATGAACATCACCGAGACCACCTCCACCGCCCAGCTGTTCGCGGCGGTCAACACCCAGCCGATGGGCTTCATCCCGCTGACCTGGGCCAGCGAGATCGGCATCACGGCGGGCGTGCTCGTCGGCGGCTTCGCCAATCCGCACCGCACCAGCGACCCGGTGATCGGCGCAGCGCTCGGCGCGGCCTCCAACGCCTCCGGTGACGGCTACCCGGCGGCGCTGAAGAAGCTGAACGACGCGCTCGTCGACGAGGCGTGGGTGATCCCGGTCACCGAGGAGTACTCCTACGCGGGCTACAACGCCAAGAAGGTCACCAAGCCGGTCTTCCCCGGCCAGGACGGCTACCCGCTGCTGACCTCGCTGCGGCCCGTGGGCTGACGTCCCGCACTCGCCAGGCGGCGGCGAGTACCGCGGCACCGCGCAAACCCCGCGGCCGCCTGGCCCGCCACAGTGCAGGCCCAAGAACGGTGCAGGCCCAAGAAAGGACGTGACATGCTCACCTACCTCGCCCGCCGGCTCGCCTTCGCCATCGCCACCGTCCTGGCGGCGAGCGTGGTGAGCTTCCTCCTGGTGCACGCCTCAGGCAGCACACCCGGGGAGATCACGGCCGGCTCCGGGGCCAGCCCGGCCCAGGTCGCGGCGGAGAACCTGCGCCTTGGCTGGGACCGGCCGCTCGTCGCCCAGTACCTGAGCTGGCTCGGCGGCGCGGTGCGCGGCAACCTGGGCGTCTCGCTCATCGACGGGCACAACATCTGGTCCGACCTGATGAGCCGGCTGCCGGTCACCGCGTCCATCGCGATCTTCGCCACCCTGCTCAGCGGCATACTCGGCGTGGCGATCGGCGTCGCGGCCGCGGTCCGCGGCGGCCTGCTCGACCGTGCGGTCACCGTCGGCAGCGGCGTCGCGCTCTCGCTGCCGCAGTTCTGGGTCGGCATCCTGCTCGTCTACCTGATCGCCATCAAGGCGCACCTGCTCCCGGCCACCGGCTACGTCGCGTTCGGCGCCTCGCCCGGCCAGTACCTGCAGAGCCTGGCGCTGCCTGTGATCACCTTGACAGTAACGGGCGCCGCGATCATCGCGCGGACCACCCGCACCGGGATGATCTCGGCGCTGCGCCAGGAGCACATCCGCACGCTGCACGCGCTCGGCACCCCGCCGTGGCGGATCCGCTACATCCACGCGCTGCGCTTCGCCGGCGCGCCGGTGGTGTCCGTGCTCGGCATCCAGTTCATCGCGCTGTTCGGCGGCTCGGTGGTGATCGAGCAGCTCTACGCGCTGCCCGGCCTCGGTCAGGCCGCGTCGGCCGCGATCGGCACCAACGACCTGCCGGCCGTGCAGGGCGTGGTCATCATCGCCACCGTCGTGGTGGTCATCACGAACCTGGTGCTCGACCTGGTGCTCGGCGCCCTCGACCCGAAGGTGCGTACCGCATGAGCGTTCGATCCCCCGTCAAGACGCTGCGGACCGGCGGCCTGCTGTCCGCCGCCTGGCTGGTCCTGCTGCTGCTCGGGTCGCTCACCGCAGGCTGGTGGGAGCCGTACCAGACCGACGCGCAGGACCCGGCGCACACCCTGGCCAGCCCCTCGGGCAGCCACCTGCTCGGCACCGACGACCTCGGCCGCGACGTGCTGACCAGGATCGCGGCCGGCAGCTGGATCTCGGTCGGCCCGGCGCTGCTCGCCGTCGTGGTCGCGTTCGGCATCGGCATACCGCTCGCGCTGGCCGCCGCCGAGCACGGGCGGCTGGTGGAGCGCGGGTCAAGCCGGTTCGCCGAACTGCTGCTCGCGCTGCCGTCCATGGTCATCCTGCTCGCGTTCGTCGGGGCGGTCGGCGTGCACCCGTGGGCCATCATGACCGTGCTCGGCGTGCTGCTGAGCGCGCCAGTGTACCGGGTGTTCCTCAGCCAGGCGCAGTCGCTGCGCACCCGGCTCTACGTGGACGCGGCCCGGGTGAACGGCGTCTCGTCAGTCCAGGTCAACCTCAGGCACGTGCTCCCCGCCATGGCGACCACAATCGCGGTGCAGGCGGCGCAGCTGTTCGCGATCGGCGTGCTCATCGAGGCGGGCCTGGCGTTCATGGGCTTCGGGCCTTCGGTCCCCTCCCCCAGCTGGGGCGGGCTGATCGCCGCCGCCTCGCAGCACATCTACGACGACCCGTGGCTGATGGTGCCGACCGGCGTCGTGCTCGCGCTGACCGTCATCGCCGCCAACGTGCTCGCGGACACGGTGCTCGTCAGCATGGGAGGCGGCCAGCGCGAGCGGGGACGGGCCTCCGCCGCACGGCGGGCCACGCGCCGTCCGGCCCGCATCCCGGCCGGTGCGAGAGGTGCGGATGGCATCGCCAGTGCGGAGCGCGAGGTGGCTCCGGATGGTGCGGCAGGGACGGGTGAGTTGCTGGGCGTGGCCGGGGCGAATGGGGGTGCGGCCAGTGCGCTGGCGGAGATGCCGGGCGGTCCCGGTGGACTGCTCGACGTCCGCGACCTGACGGTTTCCGTGGACGGCGGCCCCAGTCTGGTGACGGGCGTCTCGTTCGGGATGCGACCAGGGACAGTGCTCGGCCTGGTCGGCGAGTCCGGCTGCGGCAAGACGATGACCGCGCTCGCCCTGCTTGGGCTGCTGCCCGAGGGCGTGGCGGTGACGGGCGGGTCGATCGGGTTCGGCGACCCGCCCGGCGACATCAGGGATCTCACCGCGCTGACCGTACGTGAGCTGCGCGCCATCCGGGGCCGCGAGATCGCGCTGATCTCCCAGGAGCCGATGGTCGCGCTCGATCCGATGTTCAGCGTCGGCTACCAGCTCACCCAGCCGATCCGCCGGTTCCGCAGTGCTGGCGGGCACAGGACCAGCCGGGCGCAGGCGCGGCGGATCGCCGCGGAACTGCTCGGCCAAGTCGGCATCGTCGACGCGAAGCGGGTGCTGCGCAGTTACCCGCACCAGCTTTCCGGCGGCATGGCGCAGCGGGTATGCATCGCGCTGGCCCTCACCGGATCGCCGAAGCTGCTCGTCGCCGACGAGCCGACCACCGCACTCGACGTGACCGTGCAGGCGGAGATCCTCAGCCTGCTCCGCTCCCTGGTCGCCGCGCGCGGCCTGTCCGTCATCATTGTCAGCCACGACCTCGGCGTCATCGCCGACCTGGCCGACGAGGTGGCGGTCATGTACGCGGGGCAGATCGTGGAGTCGGGCACGGTGGCGTCGGTGCTGAGCCAGCCCAGCCACCCGTACACCACGGCGCTGCTCGGCGCCAACCCGCACGTCGCCGAGGGGCTGCCGGTGCCGGAACGGCTGGCCTCGATCCCCGGCACGGTGCCGGCCGCCGCCGACTGGACGACAGGCTGCCGGTTCGCAAGCCGCTGCGCGCTCGCCACCGAGGCGTGCGCGGCGCCAGTCCCGCTCACGCGAGCCCACGACGCCGGCACCGAGAGTGGCACCGAGAGTGGCACCGCCACTGGCAACGCGACCGGCGGCACGGGAACGGTCCGCTGCATCCATCCGCTGCGGACGGGAGTCTCGCCGCAACCGTTGCCCGTCCCGCACACCATGGAACCCGGAGCCGCCTCATGACCGCCACCGGCCAGCCCGAAGTCCCGGCGAGACCCGCCGCCACGCCAGTCCCCGCCCCCCGCCAGGAACAGGCCGGACCGGCGCTCGAGGTCCGTGACCTGACGGTCAGGTACGGGCGCAGTGCCGGCCGGGGCGCGAAGACGCCGCCCGCTGTCGACGGGGTCAGCTTCGGCATCGCGCCGGGCGAGACGCTCGGCCTCGTCGGCGAGTCGGGCTCCGGCAAGTCGACGATCGGCAAGGCCATACTCGGCCTGGCGCCCGCGACATCCGGGCGGATCCTTTTGCACGGCACCGACATCACCCGGACGTCACTGCGCAAGCGCCGGGCCGTCGCGATCGACCTGCGGGTGGTGTTCCAGGACCCGTACTCCTCGCTCAACCCGGCGCAGACCATCGGCCAGACACTCACCGAACCGCTGCGCGTGCTGCTGGTGCCGAAGGAGCAGCGCCGTGCGCGTGCCGCCGAGGCACTCGCCGCTGTCGGCCTGCCCGCCGACGCGATCGCCCGCTACCCCGCGCAGTTCTCCGGCGGGCAGCGGCAGCGGATCGCGATCGCCCGCGCCCTCGTCTGCGATCCGCAGGTCATCGTGCTCGACGAGCCGGTCAGCGCCCTCGACGTGTCCACCCAGGCCCAGGTGCTCAACCTGCTCGCCGACCTGCGCGACGCGCGCGGGCTCGCGCTGCTGTTCATCGCGCACGACCTCGGCGTCGTCCGGTTCCTCGCCCAGCGGGTCGTGGTGCTCTACCGCGGCCAGGTGATGGAGACCGGCGGGGTCGAGGAGGTCACCCAGCGGCCGCGCCACCCGTACAGCATCGCGCTGACCGCGGCGGCCCCGGTACCGCAGCCCGCCGAGCAGGCCCGTCGGCGCGCCGCCCGCGAGGCGCTCGGCATCGGCACCGCGGGCGCCACACCGCCGGCCGCCGGCGGCTGTCCGTTCGCGACCCGCTGTCCGCTGGTCACCGGCATTTGCCGAACGGAACGGGTTCCGCTTGCTCCGGCCGGCGACGGCTCTGCCAGTGCGGGGTGGGCCGTCAGCGCCGTGCCGGCCGTCAATGCCGTGCCGGCCGTCGCCTGCCATCACGCCGGCCAGGCCGCGGGCATGCGTCTGGCGGCCGGAGTCAGCGGCACCCGTTCGTTACCCGATTTCTTTCCTTCTTCTCCAGGAGATCCTTCATGCAGCAGTTTCCCGACGGCTTCCTGTGGGGCGTCGCCAGCGCCGGGCACCAGAACGAGGGCGGCAACACCGACAGCGACACCTGGTTCGCCGAGCACGTGCAGCCGACGGTGTTCCGTGAGCCGTCGGGGCGGGCGTGCAACGGCTGGGAACTGTGGCGCGAAGACATCGACCTGGCGGCGGGGATGAACCTGAACGCCTACCGGTTCTCCGTCGAGTGGTCCCGGGTCGAGCCAGCCGAGGGCGAGTTCTCCGCCGGGGCACTCGCGCACTACGCGGCGAGGGCCGGCTACTGCGCCGAGCGCGGCCTCGCCCCGGTCGTGACGTTCAACCATTTCACCTCGCCGCACTGGTTCGCGATGCGCGGCGGGTGGCTCGACCCGGCGGCGCCCGCCCTGTTCGCCAGGTACTGCGACCGGGTGATGGACGCGTTCGGCGAGCTGATGGCCTGCGCGGTCACGCTCAACGAGCCTGACCTGCCCGCCATGCTCGCCTGGTCAGGATTGCCGCCGTTCGTCCGCGACCTGGAGCGAGCGACCCTGGAGGCGGCGAGCCGGGCGGCCGGGGTGCCTCGCTACCGGATGAGCAACGTGGTGCTGCCCGAGGAACGGGACGCGATCTGCGACGGGATGACCGCCGGGCACCGCGCCGCGCGGGCCGCGATCAAGGCGCGGCGGCCCGATCTGCCCGTCGGCTTCGCGCTCGCCATCGTCGACGACCAGGTGTACGGCGACGACCCGAGCCTGCGGGACAGCAAGCGGGCCGAGGTCTACCAGCGCTGGCTCGACCTGGCCCGCGAGGACGACTTCATCGCCATCCAGAACTACGAGCGGCACTACTACGACGCGCAGCGGCGGGTCGAAGCCGACGGGACGCCAGCACTCGGCGGGCCGATGAGCGGGCGCGACCCGGCCTCGCTCGGCTGCTGCGCGCGCTACGCGCACGAGGCGACCGGCGTGCCGGTGCTCGTGACCGAGCACGGCATGCAGACGCACGACGACGCGGAGCGTGCGGCGTTCATCGAGCCGTCGCTGCGCGGGCTGGGCGAGGCGATGGCCGACGGGGTGCCGGTGCTCGGCTACCACCACTGGACGCTGATGGACAACTACGAGTGGATCTTCGGCTACGGGGAGCAGCTCGGGCTGCATTCGGTGGACAGGGAGACGTTCGCGCGCACCCCTAAGCCGAGCGCCGGCGTGTACGCGGCGCTCGTTGCTGGATTGTCAGATAGGGGTGACCTGCGTGGATGAGCTGTCGCCGGTCCGCTTCGAGCACCATCGGGAGGCGCTCGGCATCGGCGAGGCCGCGCCGCGGCTGTCCTGGCAGGCTCTGCCCGAGACCACGGAGCCCCCGGCCGGCTGCGCGGGGCCGGGCTGGCGGCAGGCGGCCTACGAGCTGGCGATCGGCGACTCGGTGTTCGCGGTGGCGTCGCCGGATTCGGTGCTCGTTCCCTGGCCCGCTGCGCCGCTCGCACCGCGTGAGGCGCGGACCGTGCGGGTGCGGGTCGCCGGCGAGGACGGCTCGGTGTCGGACTGGAGCGACCCCGCGGTCGTCGAGCGCGGGCTTGACGCCGGCTGCTGGCAGGCGTCGCTGATCGAGCCGTCGCGCGATGAGCGCGGTCCCGCCGCGCTGTTCCGGCGTTCGTTCACCGTGCCCGGTGGCATCGCGTCTGCCCGGCTGTACGCGACCGCGCACGGCATCTATGCCGCGGAGATCAACGGCCGCCGGGTCGGCGACGACGCCCTGTCGCCGGGCTGGACCAGCTACCACCACCGGCTGCGCTACCAGGCCTACGACGTGACCGACCTGCTGCGAACCGGGGCGAACGCGATCGGCTTCACGGTCGCCGACGGCTGGTGGCGCGGCAGGCTCGGCTTCGTTCCCGGCGCACGGGACACCTACGGGACCTCGCTCGGAGTGCTCGCGCAGCTCGAGATCACCGGCGCCGACGGCAGCCGGACGGTGATCGGCACCGACGGGAGCTGGCGTTGCGCGACCGGGCCGGTGCGCGCGGCCGACCTGTACGACGGCGAGCACTACGACGCGACAAGGGAGCTGCCGGGCTGGTCGGCGCCAGGCTTTGACGACTCTCGCTGGTCCTTCGCGCGAACGGGCTCGGTTGACCTTTCCACGCTGGTAGCGCCCGACGGGCCGGCGGTTCGCGCCACGGAAGGGCTCGCCGTCCGCGAGACGATCGTTGCGCCGTCGGGTGCGACCATCTTCGACTTCGGGCAGAACCTGGTCGGCCGACTGCGGATCAGGGTGCGCGGGCGGCGCGGCGCGACGGTTACCATCAGGCACGCGGAGGTGCTCGACGCCGATGGCGCGCTCGCGGTCGGGCCCCTGCGAACCGCGCAGGCCACCGATCGCTACACGCTGCGCGGTTCTGTGGGCGCCGGCGACGCTGGCGGGCCTCGCGACGCTGGCGACGCACCCGGCGTGGAGGAGTGGGAGCCGGAGTTCACCGTGCACGGCTTCCGCTATGCCGAAGTGTCGGGCGATTACGACGAGCTGACCGCTGTCGCCGTCGTCTACCACTCGGACATGGCGCGAACCGGCTGGTTCTCCTGCTCAGACGAGCTGCTCACCCGGCTGCACGGCAACGTCGTGTGGGGCATGCGGGGCAACTTCACCGACGTGCCGACCGACTGCCCGCAGCGCGACGAGCGGCTCGGCTGGACAGGCGACCTCCAGGTATTCGCGCCGACCGCCGCCTACCTGTACGACTGCGCGGGCTTCCTCGCCTCCTGGCTCGGCGACCTGGCGGCGGACCAGACCGCGGAGGGGACGGTGCCGCTGTTCGTGCCGCGGGTCGACTTCCCCGGGCCGTTCAAGGAACCCGCGCCGACTGCCGGCTGGAGCGACGCCGCGGTGATCGTGCCCTGGGTGGCCTACCAGCGGTTCGGCGACGCCGGGGTGCTGCGTCGGCAGTACGACAGCATGTGCGCCTGGGTGGACGGGCTGACCGACCTGCTCGGTCCTGCCACGCTGTTCGACCGGCCGGCCTTGCAGCTCGGCGACTGGCTCGACCCGGCCGCGCCGCCCGACCAGCCGTGGGCGGCGACCACCGACCCGCACCTGGTGGCCACCGCGTACCGGGCGCACACGGCGGACCTGCTCGCGCGGATCGCCGCGGTGCTCGGCGAGGACGCCGACGCCGCCAGGTATGCCGAACTCGCCGAGGGGGTGCGGCAGGCGTTCCGCGACGCGTACGTGACGCCGCGCGGCCGGGTCGTCAGCGATTCGCAGACGGCCTACGCGCTCGCGCTGCGGTTTGGCCTGCTGCGCGATCCCGGGCAGCGTGCGCTCGCCGGGGAGCGCCTGGTGTCGCTGGTCCGCGCCAAGGGGCATCACGTGGCCACCGGCTTCCTCGGCACGCCGCTGATCTGCGACGCGCTGACCGACGCCGGCGCGGTCGACGACGCGTACCTGATGCTGCGGCAGACCGGATGCCCGTCCTGGCTGTACCCGGTGACGATGGGCGCGACCACGATCTGGGAGCGCTGGGACAGCATGCTGCCCGACGGGACGGTCAACCCCGGCACGATGACGTCGTTCAACCACTACGCGCTGGGCGCGGTCGCGGACTGGATGCACCGGGTCATCGGCGGGCTCGCCCCCGCCGCGCCCGGCTACCGGCGGCTGCGGGTCGAGCCGCGCCCCGGCGGCGGCCTGACCTGGGCACGGACCGCGCACCTGACGCCGTACGGTCTCGCCGAGGTGTCCTGGCGGCGCGCGGACGGGCAGCTGACCGTGGACGTCACCGTCCCGGCGGGCACGACGGCGGACGTCGTGCTGCCCGGGGCGGGCTTTCCCGTCGAGGCCGGGCCAGGGCGGCACCAGTTCATGTGTGCGTACCGGGAAGCGGCGGACGACCCGGAACAGGGCCCGGCCCGGTTCCCGGGCAATCAGGGCGCCACGCACGAGGGGGATGAGTGACGGGGCGGGTGGAACACGAAACCGTTCTGGATAAGGAACAGAACCTGGCGCCTACCGGGCTGCGAGCCGAGCACCTCGACCGGGCATTCGGGATCGGGGAGCGGCGGCCGCGGCTGTCGTGGCTGCTGCCGGCCGGTGCGGCCGGGCAGTCGGCGTACCGGCTGCGTACCGCTGCAGGCGGGGACAGCGGGTGGGTGGCCGGCCCGGACAGTGTGCTTGTGCCGTGGCCGTTCGCGCCGCTCGGGTCGGCGGAGCAGGTCACCGTGCGGGTGGCGGTGCGGACCGACCTCGGAGAGAGTCCCTGGTCGGAGCCGCTGAGCGTGGAGACCGGGCTGCTGTCTGCCGCCGACTGGGCGGGCGTCGCCGACTGGGTTTCGCCGGACTCGGACACGGTGGCGCCGGCTGGGCGGCGGCCTGCTTACTGGCTGCGCGGGTCGGTGACGTTGCGGCCAGCTGTTCCTGTCGTCAGCGCGCGGCTGTACGCGACCGCGCACGGGCTCTACGAGGCGTTCCTCGGCGGGGTTCGGGTCGGCGACCTGGAGCTGACGCCGGGGTTCACCCAGTACGACGCGCGGCTGCAGGTGCAGGCGTATGACGTAACCGGGCTGCTCGGCTCCGGGACGACGGAAATCTCCGCGCTGCTCAGCGACGGGTGGTGGCGCGGGCAGGTGGGGGCGCTGCGTTCTGCTGACCAGTGGGGCACCGAGACGGCGTTCCTCGCGCAGTTGCGCGTGCGGTACGCGGACGGGACCACGCAGGTGACCGGGACCGGGGCTTCCTGGGAGAGCCTTGTGTCGCATGTGCTCGCCGCGGACCTGATCGAGGGACAGCGCACCGACCTGCGGCGTGCTGGTCATTGTGACGACGACGGCTGGCGGCCGGTGCTGGTGGCCGCTTACGGGTTCGAGCGGCTGGCCTGGTCGCCGGCGCCGCCGGTACGGCGGGTCGAGGAGATCCGGCCGGTGGCCGTCTCCAGGATCGGGGCTGACCGGCAGATCGTCGACCTCGGGCAGAACATCAACGGGTGGCTGCGGCTGTGCGGGTTCGAGTCGGGCGGTCTCGAGTCGGCCGGTGTCGAGCCGGCCGGTCTCGGGCCGGCCGGCACGGAGGTCACGCTGACCTATGGCGAGTGGCTCGGGGCGGACGGGGACGTGACGGTCGAGCACATGCGGCCGGCGTTCCCGTTCCTGCCGCACCCGCTGGGCGCCGGGCAGGTGGACACGGTGGTGTCCGACGGGTCTGCCAGCGGGTTCGAACCGCGGCACACCACGCACGGCTTCCAGTACGCGCGCGTCGACGGGTATCCGGCTGACCTCTCGCCGGCTTCTGTCGCCGGCGTTGTGGTTCACACCGACATGCGCCGCACCGGCTGGTTCTCGTGCAGCGATGACCGGGTCAACCGGTTCCACCACGCCGCCGTGTGGAGCTTCAGGGACAACGCCTGCGACATCCCCACCGACTGCCCGACCAGGGAGCGGGCCGGGTGGACAGGCGACTGGCAGCTCTTCCTCCCGGCCGCCGCGTTCGTCTATGACGTGGCGGGCTTCTCGGTGAAGTGGCTGCGCGACCTGGCGGCGGACCAGCGGTCGGATGGAGTGGTCGCGAACATGTCGCCGCTGCCGCGCGCGGAGGGCTGGGCGGGCCCGGTCGGCGGCTGGCACGGCTCGGCGGGCTGGGGCGACGCCGCGGTGATCGTGCCGTGGGAGCTGTACCGGGCGTACGGCGACACCGCGGTACTCGAGGAGCAGTGGGCCTCGATGACCGCGTGGGTTGACTATGTGTCGCGGGCGGCTGCCGGGGGCCGGCATCCTTCGCGGGTCGCCCGGTCGGCCGCCCCGGCTCCGCATGAGCGTTATCTGTGGGACACCGGGTTCCATTTCGGCGAGTGGAAGGTGCCCGGCGAGGAGATCACCGACGAGGCGGCGTGGCAGGCGGGCGACAAGGGGCACGTCGCGACCGCGTACTTCTACCGCTCCGCGTCGCTGCTCTCCTCGATCGCCGCTGTCCTTGGCAAGTCCGCGGACGTTGACCGGTACGCGCGGCTTGCCGAGTCGGTGCGGGACGCCTGGCGGCGGGAGTTCATCGGCGGGGACGGCGCGATCCGGCCCGGCGACCAGCCGACGCTGGTGCGGGCGCTTGCCTTCGGTCTCGTGCCCGACGAACTGCGGGAATCTGCCGCGGCCCGGCTGGCCGTGCTCATCCGCTCGGCAAGGACACGGCTGGGTACCGGATTCCTGTCCACGCCGTACCTGCTGCCGGTGCTCGCCGAGCACGGGCAGGCCGGCCTCGCCTACGAGCTGCTGCTCGCGGACACGCCGCCCTCCTGGCTGACGATGACTGACCGCGGCGCGACGACCGTCTGGGAATCGTGGGAGGGGATCGACGCCGGCGGGGTGCCGCATGAGTCGCTCAACCACTACTCCAAGGGCGCCGTGATCGACTTCCTGCACCGGTACGTGGCGGGCATCCGGCTCGGCGACTCCCCAGCGTACCGCTCCTTCGTGGTCGAGCCGGTGCCCGGGGGCAGGCTCACCGCGGCTTCGGCCGCGCACGAGTCGCCGTACGGGCGGATCGAGTCGTCCTGGTCGATTCTTGACGGCGTCATGAGGCTGCGGGTGCTCGTGCCGCCTGGCACGAGCGCTTTGGTGCGGGCGGGCGGCAGGGAAATGGCCGCCGCGCCGGGCCGGCACGAGTTCACGGTCGCCGCAAGCTTGAGTTGATCGAGGCAGGCTCGCGTGCAGCCGCCCGAGTTGCGGATTTTGACCGATTCACGGCGTGCGAGCGGGTCGGTCATTGGCCGGTTAGCACGGAAACTTCCATTAGCGCGGAAATAAACTTCGCTATGCACGCAGTAAATTCCCGTGTTAATGCAAACTTCTACGATCAAGGGCGACCGCAGTGCAGCGGATGGGAACTGCGGGGCAGTCGGGGCCGGTGAAATGAGGATGTTGGAGGAAGCCGTTTGTGCCGGGGCCAGCGGTGCGTTACCGTGGCTCGGCTTTTTCGTCGCCGCATTGTGCTTGCGATCCGGTACCTTAACGGCTTTCACTATTTGCACAAAATCCCTTGAAGGAGGGAAGCAATCCGTTTAAGGATGTGCAGAACAACCTCGGGTTCCTGCTTGCCGGGTTCGGCGGCATCATCAGCTTCCTCGGCCTTCAGTCGGCGGAAGTCACCACGGTGCTGCGCAACGATCCCGGCCAGGCCTCCATGGTCGCGGCGGGTCGAGGTGCTCATCCCGGCATCCGGGACGGCCGGGTGACGGGGAGCCAGGGTCCGTTACCGGGGAGGCGGGTCAGGTAGGCGGGGCAGGTGGAGCGGATCAGTCGAGGACGTCGGACAGGTCTAGGCGGGCGAGGCGCTCGGGGTCGGCGAGGATGTCCATCTCGACGATCCTGTCGCCGGAGACCGTGAGCGCGATGATGGCGAACGGCTCGCCGTTGGTCACGACCATGAAGCCTGGGCTGCCGTTGACCATGACACGTCGCCCGTAGCGGCCGAGCGGCGAGAAGCGCTTAGCCTGCGCGATCACCCCGTAGGCGCCGCGGACGATCTGGGACGGGCCGGCCGGGCCCGTGCCCGCGTCGGCGCGCAGCACGACGTCCGGGTCGAGGATGGTGAGCAGCCGGTCGAACTCGCCGTCGCGCGCCGCTGCGAGGAAGGCGTCCACGACGCGGTATTGACGCGCGAGGTCGGTGACCCCTCCTGAGGCGCGGCCGGCGCCGGAAGAGCGGCCGCCGGCCGAGGCGGCCAGGTCAGCTAGGCCGGCGAGACCTCCGACGTCGGCGGCGTCGCCGTCCGGGTCGTCATCGGTCTCGATCGAGCCCGCGTCGCGCAGGCGGCGCCTTGCCCGGCTCGCCAGCTGCTTGGCGGCGGCGGGCGAGCGGTCGAGTATCTGGCCGATGTCCTCGAACGGCAGCGCGAAGATGTCGTGCAGCACGAACGCGAGGCGCTCCGACGGCGACAGCGTGTCGAGCACCACGAGCAGGGCGAGCCCGATCGAGTCGGCGAGCGCCGCGTGCTCCTGCGGGTCGCCCGCCCAGGCGTCACCCGCCCTGGTCACGATCGGGTCTGGCACGTGCACGTCGTCGAGCGAGTCCTCGCGGCGTGCCGCCCGCGAGCGAAGCATGTCGAGACAGACCCGGGACACCACCGTGGTCAGCCACGCCCGCAGGTCCCTGACCGCGCCGGTGTCCGAACGGTTCAGCCGCAGCCAGGTCTCCTGCACCGCGTCCTCGGCCTCGCTCAGCGAGCCGAGCATCCGGTAGGCCACCGCGCGCAGGTGCGGCCGCTGCTCCTCGAAGTACTCCGGCCCGGTGCCGTTGTCCGTGCTGATCGCTGTCACCTTTCGCCGCCTCCTTCCGTCTTACCCGATGACGATCGGGAAACGGTCGAGGTAACACACCCGGTGAAGGGAAACGTGAGATGACCGAGCAAAGCCAGCGGGCGAATGGCGGGGCGGCGGCGGGGCTGGAACCGCGCGCCCAGCTGATGGCGATGCAGGGCGTGGCGAACGGCGTGGTCCGCGGCCTGCTCCGCGCGCCGGTGCTGAGCAGGTTCGCGGGCGAGCGGCTCGTCACGCTGTACATCGTGGGGCGCAAGTCGGGCAGGCAGTACACGGTCCCCGTCGCCTATACCAAGCAGGGGAAGGACCTGCTCATCGGCACCCCGTTCGGCTGGGGGCGCAACCTGCGCACCGGGGAGCCGCTGACGATCCGGCTCAAGGGGCGTCTCCGGCAAGCCGACGTGCGCGTGTTCAGCGACGAGGACGAGGTTGTCGCCGTGTACGAGACCATGACGCGGGACAACAAGACCTTCGCGAACTTCAACAAGGTCCGCATCGACGCCGACGGCAACCCCAACGCTGACGACCTGCACGCGGTGTGGCGGGCCGGCGCCCGCGCCTTCCGGCTGACGCCGCGCTGACGCCAGCGCCAGCGATAACGCGCTGATCAGCGGGACCGGCGGGGCAGCCCGATGAGCGCGATCAGGAAGCCGGCCGCCGCGACGCAGGCGGCGACCGTCATGCCGAGGTCCATGCCGCTGCTGAACGCGGTGCGGGCGGCGTGCGCGAGCAGGTCGCCGCTCGCGCCTGGCAGCTTCGCCGCGACGCCGAGCGCGCCGCCGACTCCAGACTTGATGATGCCGAGCACGGCGGCAGGAACGTGCTGGCCGGCCAGGGCGGCGCCCACGGTGTCCTGGTAACGGGTGGACAGCAGGCTGCCGATCACCGCGACGCCGAGCGCGCCGCCGACCTGAAGCGCGGTGGTGTTGGTGGCGGACGCGACGCCCGCGTTGGCCCGCGGCACCGAGCCGAGCACGGAACCGCTCGCGGTGGGCAGTGCGAGCCCGGCACCCGCGCCAATGAGGATCATCGCCGGCACGAGGGCGGCATAGCCGCTGCCCGCCGTGATGGTGCCCGCGTCCCACAGCCCTGCCGCGATGAGAGCGAGCCCGGCCGCCATGGTGAGCTTCGGCCCGAGGAACCGGACGCCGATGGCGGACAGCGGCGCCAGCACCACCACCGCCACGGCTGCGGGCAGGATGCGGATGCCAGCCTGGAGCGGGTCGTAGCCGAGGGAGAACTGAAGCAGCTGCGTCATCACGAACAGCGCGCCGAACAGCCCGAAGTTCACGGTGGCGGCCGCGGGGATCGCGGCGCCGAAGGCGCGGTTCCTGAAGTAGCCGAGGTTCAGCATGGGGTGGCGGCTGATCCGCTGCCAGACCGCGAACAGGCCGAGCACCACGATGCCCGCGATTCCTGGTCCGATGACCATCGCCGACGACCAGCCGTCGGACGGGCCCTCGATGATCGCCCACAGGATCAGCGCGATGCCGGCGGTGGACAGGACGGCGCCGAGGATGTCGGGGAAGGACGCGCCGGCGTTGCGCGAGTCGGGCACCAGCAGCGCCGCGGCGACCAGCCCGGCGACCGCGATCGGCACGTTGACCAGGAAGACCGAGCCCCACCAGAAGTGCGCGAGCAGCAGGCCGCCGGCGATCGGGCCGAGCGCGACCGCGAACCCGGTGGTGCCCGCCCACAGGCTGATCGCGCGCTGCCGCTCCCGCGGGTCGCGGTACATGTCGGAGATGATCGACAGGGTCGAGGGGATCAGCAGCGCGCCGCCGATGCCCATCGCCGCGCGGGCCGTGATCAGCATCGCGACCGAGCCGGAGAACGCGGCCCACGCCGACCCGGCGCCGAAGATCGCCAGGCCGGCGAGGAACGTCTTCTTCCGCCCGACCTTGTCCGCCACGCTCCCCGCCGTCAGCAGCAGGCCCGCGAACACCATCACGTAGGCGTCGACGATCCACTGCAGGTCACCGGCGCTCGCGCTCAGGTCGCGGACCAGGGTCGGCAGCGCGACGTTGAGGATCGTGTTGTCCAGGTTGACCAGCAGCACCGACACGCAAAGCACGGCCAGAGCCGCGCCGCGCGCCCGTGCCGTGAGTCCAGGCACGGGCCGGCCGGTCCGGATGTCCTGCTGGGTTTCGATCGTCTGATGGGCTGCCATGTCCCGGCTCCTTGCCTGCTACCGCCGTCAACGCTCGTCTATGTGCAGCCTAAAGCAAGTTTGCAGCTCAATGCAAATATGCATTGAGCGGTAGGATAGAGCCATGACAGTGACGGAACCGTCGAGTGGGCAGCGGGACCAGCCTGGCCTGCGGGAACGCGGCAAGGCGCGGCGCCGGGACGCGATCATCCGCGCCGCGTACACACTGTTCGCCGAGCGGGGCTACGACACCACGACCGTCAGCGACATCGCCGCGGCGGCGGAGGTCTCGCCGCGCACCGTCGCGATGTACTTTCCGAGCAAGCAGGACATCGCGCTGAGCCGGTTCACCGCGGCGGCCGACTCGCTCACCGCGGACATCAGGGCGCGCGGCACCGAGAGCGTCACCGCGGTGCTCGCGCGCTGGCTGCGCGACGAGCACAAGCGCACCGACGCCGGACTCAAGCGACTGGCGCTGCGGATGTTCGCCGCCAACCCCGAACTGAACGCGCTGCGGACAGCGCGGATGGCCGCCGCCATCGACGAGGGCGCCGCCGCCGTCGCCGAGGAGACGGGCCTGCCTGCGGACTCCCCCGGTCCGCGGATGGCGGCGGCCGCGGCCTCGGCCATGCTGATCGAGATCTCGGACCTGATGCCAGGCGACGAGCGCGACGCGGCGGTCGCGACCCTGGTCGCCTTCCTCGGGGCCGGCATCGCGACCCTA
>Ga0335083_10001291_pt1 | contig 34719 bp, 16 predicted proteins | sample Lox_Sample_42_FD_206716 | JGI IMG/M metagenome (GOLD analysis project Ga0335083, IMG submission 206716) | Soil microbial communities from Loxahatchee National Wildlife Refuge, Florida, United States - Lox_Sample_4.2 | ecosystem: Environmental > Terrestrial > Soil > Wetlands | place: USA...
GACGCAACTACGTCCTGACCACCGGAACTGCATCCGGCAAGAGCCTTTCCTATATCGTTCCGATCGTTAACCAAATTCTCCGGCGAGGTTCCGGCGGCGGCATTCAAGCTCTGATCGTCTACCCGATGAATGCTCTTGCCAACAGCCAGTTCGGAGAGCTGAAGAAATTCCTGCACTACGGATACCCTGAAGGCCGACCTCCTGTGAGATTTGCCCAATACACGGGTCAGGAGAAAGACGAGCAGCGCAAGGCGATCATCGCGAACCCGCCTGACATCCTTATTACTAACTACGTAATGGCCGAGCTCATCCTGACGCGGCCGGACGAGAGGCAGCTGGTCGAGGCGGCGCGCGGTTTGCGGTTCCTGGTCATGGATGAGCTTCATACGTATCGAGGCCGTCAAGGTGCCGATGTCGCCCTGCTCATCCGCAGGCTTCGCGACCGGGTGGGCGGTGAATCGCTACAGTACGTTGGCACATCCGCGACCATGGCAAGCGGTGGCAACTTCGACCAGCAGCAACGAGAGGTTGCAGGAATCGCCACCAAATTCTTCGGAGCCACTGTGCTCCCGGATGATGTCATCGGCGAAACGCTGCGGCCCGCGACAAAGCCGATTCCCGTGGCCGATCCTGCTTTTCTGGCAGCGCTTCGCGAACGCGTGGAGTCGGATGCGCCTGTTCCGTCTCGGTACGAAGAGTTCGTGTCCGACCCGCTCTCATCCTGGATTGAACACAGGTTGGGCCTGACGACCGAGACCGGGGCTGGCCGACTCATCCGAGCCATTCCCAGGAGTCTGACTGGCATCAACGGTGCGGCAGAGAAACTTGCTGACGAGACGGGCCTCTTGCCGGAGCGCTGTGCCAAGGCCCTTGAAAGGCAGCTTCTGGGCTCGTATTCAACCGGCAAGAACCCGGAAAACGGATTCCCTCCTTTTGCGTTCCGTCTGCATCAATTCATAAGCAAGGGCGATACCGTTTACGCCACCCTCGAAAACGAAGCGGACAGGTTCGTCACGGTAAACGGGCAACAATATGTGCCCGGCGATCGCGATCGCGTTCTCCTGCCTTTGGTATTTTGCCGCGAATGCGGCCAGGAGTACTATTGCGTCAGGGCGACGAACGCCGATAGTCCTGGCAATCGCGCCTTCGAGCCACGGGAACCGCAGGACCAGGAGGGTACGGACGATGTTGTTCCCGGCTACCTCTATCTCAGCACCACCAACCCATGGCCCGCGACGCCGGACGAGATCATGGACCGGCTACCCGAGGACTGGGTCGAAGAACATCGGGGACAGCGCCGGATCAAGAAGAGCCAAAGGGCGAACGCTCCGGAGTTAATTCGGGCAGTTCGCGACGGGACCGAATCCTCAAGCGGCATCGAGGTCAGCTTCATAGGGGCACCTTTCCGGTTTTGCCTTTCATGCGGGGTTGCCTATGGTGCGCGACAAAAATCTGATTTCGCGAAGCTTGCATCGCTCAGCTCGGAGGGTCGATCTACAGCAACCACGATTCTCAGCCTGTCGGCTATCCGATCCCTGAAGAATGAAGCGTCACTCCATGATCGTGCGCGCAAACTCCTGAGCTTTACCGATAACCGTCAGGACGCATCGCTCCAGGCCGGCCATTTCAACGACTTCATTGAGGTTGGTCTGTTGAGAGCCGCGCTTTACAAAGCGGTGGATAAGGCGGGATCAGCTGGGATTGCTCACGATGAACTGCCCGAGCGGGTTTTCCAGGCGCTTGCATTGCCCATCGATCTCTATGCAAGGGATCCGGCGGTGCGGTTCCAGGCTCTCAAGGATTCCCAAAGCGCGTTCAGAACCGTCCTCGGCTACCGCCTGTATCGCGACCTCAAACGCGGTTGGCGTATCACGTTGCCGAACCTCGAGCAGTGTGGATTGCTAGAGATCCATTACCAGTCTTTGGAGGAGTTGTGTGGGTCGCAGGCCGACTGGGCTGACTGCCACGCCGCGCTAGGAGGTGCGCCACCCGAAACGCGTCAGCGGATCGCCAAAGTATTGCTCGATCATATGCGCCGCGAGTTGGCTATCCAAGTGGACTACCTTGACTCGTCCTATCAGGAGCGCATCCGCCAGCAAAGCAGCCAGCACCTGCGCGAACCCTGGGCGATCGACGAGAGCGAACAACTGGAACACGCCTCGGTGCTGTTCCCTCGTCAGTCCGGCGATCAGGACGACTACGGCGGATATCTTTATCTTTCAGCACGCAGCGGCTTCGGCCAGTACCTTCGTCGAAGCACGACCTTCTCGAATTTCGGACGCCTTTCGCTTGGAGAGACGGAATCCATAATTCGGCAGCTCCTTAGCAAGCTGCGTCTTGCGGGGATCGTCAAGCAGGTAATCGAACCTCGCAATGCGGAAGACGTGGCGGGCTACCAGCTCTCAGCGTCTGCGCTCCTCTGGACCGCCGGTGACGGTACGAAGGCATTCCACGACCCGATCCGGGTTCCGAATATGCCGGCCACTGGCGGTCGGACCAACCCTTTCTTCGTGGACTTCTACCGCCGCGTTGCCCAGACGGCCGTGGGTCTGGAGGCGCGCGAACACACTGCGCAGGTTCCAATCGATATGAGGATCGACCGCGAGCAACGGTTCGCAGAAGCAAAGCTGCCGGTGCTGTATTGCAGCCCAACGATGGAGCTCGGCGTCGATATCCGTGAACTGAACGCGGTCAATTTGCGGAATATTCCGCCGACACCCGCCAACTATGCGCAGCGCAGCGGGCGCGCCGGGCGCAGCGGACAGCCCGCTCTCGTCTTTTCATATTGCTCAACGGGCAGTTCCCACGACCAATACTTCTTCAAACGCCCCAGTCTGATGGTGGCAGGGGCTGTGACACCACCCCGGCTCGACCTCTCGAACGAGGATCTGGTGCGTGCTCACATCTACGCAATCTGGCTCGCGGAGAGTCGCCTTCATCTGGGCCGTACGCTCAAAGATGTTCTCGACCTTGCGGGCGACGATCCATCGCTTGAGGTGCTGGCAAGCGTGGAGGATGCGCTCAATTCAGAATCAGCGCGATTGAAGACAAAAGCGCGCGCGAAAGCGGTGCTTACCGAATGCCGCGATGAACTGGTGTTCGCCGATGGTGATCTTGATCGCTGGCTGGATGCAACACTCGGCCAGGTCGGGCTTAACTTCCGGGAGGCATGCCGCCGGTGGAAGGACCTCTATGTCGCAGCGCATACCCAGGCACGACTACAGAGCAAGATCATTCTTGACGCCACCCGAAGCCCCGAGGAGAAGAGGCAGGCGGAACGCCTGCGCCGTGAAGCCGAGGACCAGGTACGCCTGTTGACCGAAGCGGAGAATGTGGTGCAGTCGGATTTCTACAGCTACCGCTATTTCGCAAGCGAGGGCTTTCTGCCGGGCTACAGTTTCCCGCGTCTGCCACTGTCGGCCTTCATTCCGGGCCGCCGACAAACCAAGAACCGTGAGGAATACCTTTCGCGGCCGCGCTTCCTAGCCATCTCTGAATTCGGTCCGCGGGCGGTTGTCTATCACGAGGGCTCGCGCTATCGCATTAACCGCGTGATCCTTCCTGTCGGCGAGAACCAGGAACTTGCCACGCGCAAGGCCAAACAGTGCGAGACATGCGGTTATTTGCACACTGTGTCCATGGGCGAGGGCGTGGATCTGTGCGAGCGATGCAACAGCCCACTGGGTCAGCCGATGCAGCCTTTGTTCCGGCTGCAAAACGTGACGACTAAGCGCACGGATCGGATCAATTCAGACGAGGAGGAGCGGCTTCGACTGGGGTTCGAGCTGCGGACCGCGGTCCGCTTCACCGAAAACGCGGGGCGTCCGACGCACCGCGTCGGGGCGATCGAGCGAGGTGGCGAGTCTCTAGCCCGTCTCGATTACGGTTCGGCTGCCACGATATGGCGGATCAACCTTGGCTGGCGGCGGCGCAAGCAGAAGAACCTGTTCGGCTTCCTCCTAGACACAGAACGCGGCTACTGGGCGACCAATGAAATCGCCAACGACGAGGACGAAGCTGACCCCCTTTCCGCGCGGGTCACCCGCGTTATCCCCTTCGTGGAGGACCGCCGGAATTGTCTCATGCTGGAGCCTACTAAGACGCTCCCTGAGGCGGTGATGGCATCCTTGGCGGCTGCGCTCAAGACGGCTATACAGGTCCGCTTTCAGCTCGAAGACAGTGAACTGGCGGCAGAGCCGCTGCCGCACGCGGGCAATCGCCACGTCCTGCTCTTTTACGAATCAGCCGAGGGCGGCGCTGGCGTCTTGCGCAACCTGCTCGACGATTCTGCCGCGATCCCGGCCGTCGCCAGAACAGCGTTGGAAATTTGTCATTTCGATCCGAACACGGGCGACGACAGAAGGCGGGCACCCGGTGCAAAGGAGGATTGCGAAGCGGCTTGCTACGACTGCCTCATGAGCTACGGCAACCAGGGCGATCACAAACTGCTTGACCGACAACTCATCCGGGAACTCTTGCTCAATCTTGCTGATTCCCGCGTGACCGCGTCCCCCGCCCACCGCCCGCGCAAGGATCACATCGTCGAACTGATGCGTCTCGCGGACAGCGAACTGGAGCGAAGCTGGCTGAAGTTCCTGGAGCAGCAAAATCTTCGGCTGCCCAGCAAAGCCCAACATCTGATTGAAAGCTGTTCGACGCGGCCGGATTTTCTCTACGAGGACTCGCTGACGGCAATTTACATAGACGGGCCACACCATAGCTTCGCCGACCGCCAACAACGCGACCGCCTCCAGACTGAATCCATGGAAGACTTCGGCTACACTGTCATTCGGTTTGGGAATGAAGACAACTGGTCGGAGATTGTGAACCGCTATCCCCATGTGTTTGGGAGACTCTCGTGAACTTTGCGGTCGGCTCTCTTGTGAAGGCCCGCGGGCGCGAATGGGTAGTACTTCCCGAATCGGAAAATGAGCTGCTGGTGCTGCGGCCCCTTGGTGGAACTGACGAAGAAATCGCCGGTGTCTACCTTCCGCTCGAGGCTGTCGAATCCGCATCTTTCGCTCTCCCCAACCCGGAGCAATTGGGAGACCACCGCTCGTGTCGGCTACTGCGCGATGCCGTACGGCTGGGGTTTCGCGCGAGTGCGGGCCCCTTTCGCTCCTTCGCTCACCTTGGCATCGAACCGCGACCTTATCAACTCGTCCCATTGCTGATGGCGTTAAAGCTCGATCCGGTTCGGCTCCTGATCGCGGATGACGTGGGAATAGGAAAGACGGTGGAGGCGTGTCTGATCGCGCGCGAGCTTCTTGATCGTGGCGAGATCCAGCGCATCGCGGTGCTCTGTCCGCCACAACTGGCGGAGCAGTGGCAATCGGAAATGCGAGACAAATTCCACATCGATGCTGAACTCGTTCTGCCCGGCACCGTGACTCGCCTTGAAAAGCATTGCCGTGTTGGCGAATCACTTTTCGATATTTACCCGTTCGTAGTCGTATCCATTGACTTCATAAAAAGCGACCGCCGCCGCGGCGATTTTCTTCGTGCCTGCCCGGAACTGGTCATTGTCGACGAGGCGCACACCTGCTCTTACAGCGGTGAAGGCCGCGGTGGACGACACCAAAGGCACCAGCTCATCTCCGGCCTCGCGGCTCCAGAAAAAGCCCGTCACCTCATTCTCGTAACAGCGACTCCGCATTCAGGAAATGAACAGTCCTTCCGGTCGCTTCTTGGCCTCATTGACCAAGGATTCCATAATTTGCCCGAGGACCTGACCGGTAAGCCCCACGAGAATGTTCGCCGTCGCCTGGCAGCGCATCTGGTGCAGCGCCGCCGGGCAGACATCCATCATTTTCTGAAGTCGAACACGCCGTTCCCGTTACGCGAAGAAAAGGAAGAAGGCTATAAACTGCACGACGAATACCGGCGGCTGTTCGCGCGCGTGCTGGCCTATGCGAAAGAGACCGTCCGTGACAACGACGGAGCTCGGCACCGGCAGCGAGTCCAATGGTGGTCGGCGCTCGCTTTGTTGCGGGCCTTGGCTTCGAGCCCGGCGGCAGCGGCCGCAACGCTGCGAACGCGGGCAGCAACCGTTGACACCGAAACAGCCGAAGAAGCCGATGATCTTGGCCGTCGCACTGTCCTCGACCTCCTGGATGATACGGCCGTCGAGGCCGTCGATATCACGCCTGGCGGAGATTCCGGGCCACAGGAAGGGGGTGAGGGCGACCAGCGGCGCCGCCTCCTTGACATGGCACGACATGCCGAGGCCCTGCAGGGCAAGAAAGACCACAAGCTCCAGACGGCGATGACGATGGTGTCAGCTCTTTTGGCGGATGGTTTTCGACCTATCGTCTTCTGCCGCTTTATTGCGACCGCCGACTACGTCGCTTCAGCTCTGCGTCAGGAACTATCTGAGGACGCGGCTGTCGCTGCCGTGACGAGTGAACTGGTGCCGTCCGAACGTGAAACTCGGATCAGTCAGCTCGCCGAAACGCCATCGCATGTCCTGGTCGCCACCGACTGCCTTTCCGAAGGCATCAATCTGCAGCGTGACTTCGATGCGGTCATTCATTATGACCTGAGCTGGAATCCAACCCGCCACGAACAGCGCGAGGGGCGGGTTGACCGTTACGGCCAACCAAGTCCTAAGGTCCGTGTCGTCACGTACTACGGACTCGACAACCAGATCGACGGCATCGTTCTCGACGTCCTTCTGCGCAAACACAAGAAGATTCGCAGCTCCCTCGGCATCTCAGTACCTGTACCCGTCGATACCGAGCAAATTGTGGAGGCTGTGTTCGAGGGATTACTGCTTCGCGGCAAGCCGGGGTCTGAGGAACAGATGTTCCTGGATTTTGAGGATTACTTCCGGCCGGCGAAGGAGGATCTGTTCGCCAAGTGGGATTTGAGCGCGGACCGGGAGAAGCGTTCGCGTACCATGTTTGCACAGGAAGGCCTCAGCGCCGGGGTCGAAGAGGTGGAGCGCGAACTTGAAGCTGTCCGACAAGCCATCGGCTCCGGTATAGACGTGTCACGTTTCACCAAGGAGGCCCTTCTGGCTCACGGGGCTATGGTCGCTCAGAATGGAGTGGTCAAGGTCGATCTGGCCGAAATACCTCGTGGTTTGCGCGACGCGCTCGCCACGGATCGACATCTCCTTGTCCGCTTCGAGCCGCCCACGAAAGCCGGTGAACTGCTGCTGACCAGGACGCACCCTGTCGTCGAAGGACTTGCCGGCTACCTCTTAGATACAGCCCTTGACCCGCATCTCCAGAGCGTGGCAAGTCGTTGCGGCACAATCCGCACGCAAGCTGTTACTCGTCGGACAACGGTGCTGCTTCTGCGCTGCCGCTATCACATCATCACGCGCCAAGGTGGACAGGAGAAACCGCTCTTGGCGGAAGATTGCCTTACGGTGGCATTTGAGGGCTCGCCGGTGAATCCGGCATGGCTGGAGCCATCCTCTGCTGAAAGCCTTCTCGCTGCCCATCCGGATGCGAACATCCAGCCCGACCAGGCCGCAGAGTTCATCCGCCGGGTGAACCAGGACTTCACGGGGTTGGTACCCCACTTGAATGACATCGTCCGTCAGCGCGGCGATGAACTTCTCGCCGCTCATACACGCGTCCGGACCGCGGCCCGGATGCAAAGTGTTCGTCATAGCGTCGAAGCGCAGTTGCCGCCTGATGTTCTGGGCATATACGTCTACTTGCCCGCGCTCTCCGATGCCGGAAAGGCCGCGAGCTAGGCGATGGGCGCAAAGAACCATGACCTTTTCTTGACGATTCGTTCGGAAGGAGCGATCCTCCCGCCCGATCTACTGCAACGCGTTGTCGCCGGCGACCGTGACCTGGGAGGGTTGGGCGCCGATGATTACCATTTGCCGAAAGGCGAAAAGATCAATGAGGCCACCAGCCGGGCTTGGAATCGCCTGCTCGGTGTCTGGGCCGCCTTTCGCGCCGCCATTGAGAAACTGGCGGAGACTGATCCCGCAACGACAGCGACGCGCGAACGGTGGCTCCAGCCCTTCTTCCAGGAACTGGGCTATGGCCGGCTTCTGACGGCCAGACCGATTGAGGTCGAGGGTAAGTCTTACGCGATCTCCCACGGCTGGAGCCGGACGCCGATTCATCTCGTGGGTTGCCACGTGGATCTGGATCGATCGGCACAGCGTGTCACGGGCGCCTCCCGCAGCAGCCCGCACAGCCTTCTTCAAGAAACACTGAACCGGTCTCCCCATCATCTCTGGGGATTTGTCACGAATGGCTTTCAGCTGCGGATTCTTCGCAACAATGCAAGCCTCACCCGCCAGGCGTTCGTGGAGTTCGATCTGGAAGCCATGATGCTCGGCGAGAATTACGCCGACTACGTGCTGCTCTGGCTTCTCTGCCATCAATCCCGCGTCGAAGCCGAAAACCCGAATGATTGCTGGCTCGAAAAGTGGTCGCAGGCATCGAAAGAGCGCGGTGTGCGCGCTCTCGATCATCTGCGGCGTGGTGTCGAGTCGGCGATTACTGCCTTGGGCCGTGGTTTCCTGAACTGTCCACCCAACCGGGAATTGCGCGATCGCCTCAGAAACGGCGGGCTCGATTCCCAGGACTATTACCGTCAACTACTTCGCCTGGTGTATCGTCTCTTGTTTCTCTTCTCCGCCGAGGATCGCGGATTGCTGCTGTTGCCGGGGGACGATCGGGAGTCGGCGCGGGCGCGGTTTCTCAGCTATTACTCAACCGCCCGATTGCGACGGCTGGCAGAGCGCCGAAGCGGAACACGGCACACGGATCTGTTCGCAGCCCTTCGCCTGATTATGACGAAGCTCGGGACCAATACGGGCTGTTCCGAACTGGCTCTTCCTGCATTAGGTAGTTTCTTGTTCTCGGCCCAAGCGCTCCCGGATCTCGAAAGTTGCGATATAGCGAACTTTGACCTCTGCGAAGCAGTTCGTGCTCTCGCCCTCACGGTCTCGAACGGAGTCCGCCGTCCAGTTGACTACAAGAACCTTGGCGCAGAGGAACTCGGCAGCGTTTACGAATCTCTTCTTGAACTCCATCCGCAGGTCAATGTTGACGCTGCCACGTTCGAATTAAAGGTCGCAGGCGGCAGCGAGCGGAAGACAACGGGCTCGTATTACACACCCACTAGCCTGATCGATTGTCTCCTCGACTCAGCCCTCGATCCAATTCTCCATGAAGCATCGCGAAAACGGGAGCCGGAGAGGGCCATTCTTGAGCTGAAACTCGTCGATCCGGCCTGCGGCAGCGGACACTTTCTCATAGCAGCTGCGCATCGGGTCGCCAAACGGCTCGCTTCCGCGCGCACGGGAGACGAAGAGCCCGCACCGGATTTCATCCGGAGAGCGCTGCGAGATGTGATCGGCCACTGCATTTACGGAGTCGATATTAATCCGATGGCAGTCGAACTCTGTAAAGTGAACCTGTGGATGGAGGCCCTGGAGCCGGGCCGACCTCTTTCATTCCTGGAGCACCATATTCAGTGCGGTAACGCGCTATTGGGAGCCACCCCAGCCCTGCTGAATGGAGGCATTCCAGACGCCGCGTTCACGCCCCTAGAAGGCGATAACCGAGAGGCATGCACGAAATGGAAGAAGGTAAACAAGGCCGAACGCGCATCTCGGGCCAAGAAACAGGCACGCTTCGATTTTGACGCACCGTGGATGAAGCTGGGTAAGATCGCCGAAGGCATTCTGGCCGTAGACAATCTCGACGATGAATCGATCGAGAGAATTCACGAAAAGGAGCGCCTGTACGAACAAACCATTCGTTCCGGTGATTACTTGGACGGAAGGTTCCTGGCTGACGCCTGGTGCGGGGCCTTTGTCTGGAAAAAGGATAGTATCACCGAGTATCCGATCACCGAAGATATTTTTCGTCAGATCGAACAGAATCCTACGGCGTTCAACCACGACAAGCGCCAGATGGCTGAAGAGGTTCAGCGTTTGGCACGTGAATATCAATTCGTGCATTGGCATCTGAACTTCCCAGGCGTTTTCCGGCCATCTCCGAAAGCCGAAGAGGCCGACAATAAGGTGACGGGTTGGAACGGAGGTTTCGACGTTGTGCTCGGTAACCCGCCATGGGAGCGCGTAAAGCTCCAGGAAAAAGAATGGTTTGCTGCCAGACGACCTGACATCACTGCGGCTCCGAACACCGCCGCGCGCGGTCGTATGATCGCGGCGCTCGAGGCCGAAGACCCGAGTTTGCTAGCCGCATTTCGTGGGGACCTCCGGCGTGCGGACGGCGAAAGCTGCCTTCTTAGGAATTCCGGGCGCTTCCCGCTCTGCGGCAAGGGCGACATCAACACTTATGCCGTCTTCGCCGAGACCAACCGACTTCTTCTGGGAAGGAGCGGCAGGGTTGGCTGTATCGTGCCGTCGGGGATTGCCACCGACAACACGACCAAAGAATTCTTTGCCGACTTGATTAGAACCAACACACTTGTTAGCCTGTACGACTTCGAGAATGCAGTCGGCCTTTTCGAGGGCGTTGGCCACGGTCGGTTCAAATTCTGTTTGCTGACCTTGGCCGGTTCGTCACGACCCGCCACAAGTACGGCGGATTTCTTCTTTTTCGCCCATCACACGACAGATCTTGAGGACCAAAACCGTCACTTTACACTCAGCGCGGAGGACATTGAACTTCTCAACCCTAATACGCGGACCTGCCCTATCTTCCGTTCTAAGCGCGATGCCGAGATAACGAAGTCAATTTATCGTAAGGTTCCTGTGCTTAGCAAGGATGGGCCACCGGAACAGAACCCGTGGAAGATTCGGTTTCAAAGAATGTTCGACATGTCGAACGACTCTCATCTATTCCGCACGCCCGTTCAATTGGAAACGCAAGGGTTCCAGCTCCAGGGCAACATTTTCCAGGGTATGGGCGAGAAGTACTTGCCGCTCTACGAAGCGAAAATGATGTACTACTTCACTCATCGCTACGGCGACTATGCGATGCGTCCGGAAGGCAGCCTGGATAGTGAGCTACCGCGTATTCCCTCAACTCGGTTACAAGACCCAGAATATGCCATATTACCTAAATATTGGTTGCCCGAGTGGGAGGTTATCAAGGCTATATCTGATGTTCCGCGCCTTGTCGTTCAGGCTGTAGAAGCAAAGTCGGAGGACCAAGCGTGCCAAATCCTGTCCGCGTGGTTTGCCGGATATGCGTTCGCGGTTGGGCGCCAAGAGGCCGGCAACACTATACTTATCCGGAACGTGCTCAGCGTCTGGGATTCAATGGACGCGGCGCTTCAAAAGCGATTCGCCGCCATGATGTTGCATGAGGAGCATCCCCTCGACGAGTCGGATTTCTTTTGGGATCAGCCGGACACGACATTTCTTGATGCCGCACAGGCTCTGATCCGCAAGCGAACGCCAAAATGGCTGATCGGATTCCGCGATATCTGCCGCGCTACCGATGAGCGCACAGCGATCTTCTGTGTATTGCCGCCTGTCGGCGTCGGGCACAAAGCACCATTGATTTACATACGTAATGAGAGACACGCTTTTTTCGTCGGCGCTGCTTCGAGCTACGTTTTCGACTATGTCACTCGGCAAAATATTGGCGGCACTTCGCTTGGCTACTTTATTCTGAAACAGCTGCCAGTGCCAGCGCCAGAATGCGTCACAGACGAGCATTCAGAATTTGCGCTTTCGAGGGTCCTCGAATTGGTCTACACTTCGTGGGACATTCAAGGCTATGCCAATGCCCTGGGCTATCGAGGCAAACCCTTCCGATGGGATGACGACCGCCGGTTCCTCCTACGATGCGAGCTCGACGCCTTCTATTTCCACTTGTACGGCATTGCGCCCGATGATGCGGACTACATCATGGGCACCTTCCCGATCACCCGTCGGAAGGAGGAACAGCAATACGGCGAGTATCGGACGAAGCGCGTAATCCTCGAAATCTACAACGACATGGCGGAGGCACAACGCACTGGCACTGTTTATCAAACGCGGCTAGACCCGCCGCCTGCCGATCCGCGTGTGGCGCACGTCGCAAAGGAGCAACCCGTGGCGGTTCCGCCACTTCGCATTTCCGTTGCCGATCTCACGCATTTTCCAGCCGCTGCTTGGGCAACCCCGGACCTCGTCGCGGCGGACAACCTGGCGCTTTTCGCTCTGATCGACGTGGTTCGTGCTTTCAACGGCGCGGCGAAACCTTCCGACATTCGCGCTGCCGCCATCCTGGTTCGCAATCCGGCAATGGCACTTGCGTTCCTGGAACAACCGCAAGCGAGAGAGTGGGTTCGCGTGATCGGTGCGGAAGCCAGGCCCTTACCAGCCAACGTCGTGAGCATTGCGCAATTTCAAAACAACGCGATTGACCTGCCGTGGTCTGACGCGATGGCCCGGCTTGCAGGCACGCGGGCTTTGCAGGCCGGAACCGATCGTTGGGTCGCCGCCGCCAATTTCCCAATGTCGTCCGGGCAGGACTGGGTTGCGGGGCGCGCCGCAATCGCTGTCGAACTTGTTTCGACGGTTTTAGCTGCACAGTTCAGCGATCGGCTCACCGCCTTTCTAAGGAGTGTCGGAGATGGCACAGCAATTCGAGCTGTTTCCTGAACCGGCCGTCGTCGTCCGCCCAAGTGCCACTCGCAGCGAGCCCCGCCTGTGGGTCCGCCGCCTTGCTCTCTGGGAGAAGCCTGGCAGTATCATCCGCGACGTCAGCCTAAGGCGTGGGCTCAACATCATCTGGTCACCTGACCCCGGCGTTGACTCTGCCGTGGTCGGACGAGGTGACGGAAGTGGGCACGGAGCGGGCAAGACCCTCTTTTGTCGGTTGCTGCGCTACTGCCTTGGTGAAGACACGTTCGCCAACGATGATCTTCGAAAAAGTGTTGCCGAGCGGTTGCCGAGCGGCCTTGTCGGAATCGAGGTTATGATCAACGGCGCTCCGTGGGCCGTGCTCCGGCCAATCGGCACCACGCGCCGGCAGATTGTCCGGGCTGACGCGACCCTCGAACATCTGTTGGATTCCGCCGATCCGGGGACCGGCATCCAGCCGCTACTCGAAGTCCTAGACTCACTCGTCCTGGCGGACGATGGGGATCTCTTCATTCCCAGCAGCCGGCCGCATTCCGCGTGGCTGTTCGCTCTGGCCTGGCTGACGCGAGATCAGGAATGTCGCTACGACCACATACTGGATTGGCGCCACGCACGGGCGGATACGCGGTCTCCCGTCCTCGGCACCTCGCGAGAACAAATGGTCGTGGCGGTGCGTTCCTTGCTCGGTGTTCTGGACCGAGAGGAGATCAGGCTCAGGGACGAGCGCGACAATCTCGCTGAACAGCGCCGGTCGTTTGAGCGGGACCTGACCTACTACCAGAGACGAATCGACCAACTACGGGCCGATCTGTCCACCTCGCTGGGTCCCCAGGATAGTGCGTCATCAGGCGGCGAGCTGGAATTGGGTGAATGGCGAGTACGCGCCGAGTCACGACTGCGCGAAGACGACACCTTGAATATGGACCCTCAACGCGCTGAACTTGTTGCCGCCCGCCATGAACGGGACGGCCTGTTAGGCGAAGCAGCCGTTGTCGGCGACGATCTGCGCCGCATGGAAGGAACCCTGACCCTCCACCAGGAACAATTGCGGGCTCTGCGGGGCGAACGTGCAAATCTCGATGCGACGGAGATCAAGGCCAGACTTGGTGACGTCTGCCCGGTCTGTCGCGTTCCGATTGATCGTGCGCTCGCCGAAGGCTGTCACATCTCGCGAATCCTTCCCGACGCCGCGGCTGTAGCCGAAGAGAAGCGCACGGTCGCGGACCAGATGCAAGACTGCAACAGCGCCATCGGAGCCTGCCACACGGATATCGCTGCGAAGAAAAGGAGTCTATCGCAGTTGCGTCAGCGGCAAACTGGCATTGAAAATCGAATCGACGCTCTGGAAACAGAGATTGATCGCGGATCAAGACAAAATCGTCAACGATGGTCAGGAAAGCAGCGGGTGATGGAGAGGGTCACCGAGCTTCAGAGAACATATGATGAGGTTTCACAGGCCAGGCGTGGCGCTGGAGAATTGGCGGCAAAGGACGATCAATTACGGGATCGACAAGCGGAACTACGCGCTTCCCATCAGGATGTTCTGAGCCGGCTCGATGAGCTGTTTGGCTACGTGTGTCGAGGCGTCCTGGGCAACAATATATCGGCCTCGGTTTCCCTCACCGGGCTCGGAATTCAGGCTGACGTACAGGTGGGGGGAATGGCTATGGAGTCGCTGAAGGCCATCGCTTTCGACCTGGCAGCGACGCTCATGAGCATTGAAGGCCGGACCGTAGTACCAGCGTTCCTTGTACATGACAGCCCCAGAGAAGCCGACCTTGGCGTGTCGATCTATCACAAGTGGTTTCGCTTCATCGCTAGTCTTGAGAAGTTGTCGGCAGAATCGCCATTCCAATACATCATCACCACCACTTCCGAGCCGCCGGCGGAACTGCGATCGTCCGGCTTTGTCATCGAAACCCTTCACGGAGCAGACCCGATGGAAAGGCTTCTTCGGCGAGAGCTCGGGTGAGCGCCAATTTAGCGACGGAAGGATCTATGCAGGCCAGTTGCCGCAATCGGTTCCCGTCCGGGAGAGGGAGATCGCCGGATGACGAGGTTTTCGACCCTTAGCTGGCAACGCTGCCACAATACGGGATTCCGCGGAATCGCTGCAACTAATTGACGAATAGAGTACTTGTTGAAGCTTGCCTTCGCAGATCGAGCAATTGCAGCTCACGCGCTATACCGGACATCATCGTCTGACATCTCCACGCGAACCCGGACAACGAAAATCAGTGTTGAACTTCTATGCGAAGACGAGGCTCAGGATGATCGAAACTTTTCGACTCACACGCACCGCAGCAACCGTTGTCGGCGTTTTTCTGCTAGCGTTTGCTAGCGGGTGTCAGCGGACCGCCAGTAACGAGATTCGCATCGCCGCAGTTGCCCCGATTACGGGGAGCCAAGCGGAGACTGGTACAGATTTGATTAACGGTATCCGGCTGGCTGTGGACCAACGCAATGCCACAGGCGGCATCCTCGGCAAGAAGGTGGACCTACTGGTTCTCGACGATTCTGCGGACCCGAAAGAAGCAGTCAGTGTTGCGCAAAAGATCACGTCTGACCCTACAATTGCCGGCGTGGTGGGCCATATGAACAGCGGAACCACAAAGGCAGCGAGCCCGGTTTACGCCCAGGCAGGACTGCCCGTGCTCATGCCGGTACCCACAAATCCCGCAATCACCCAACAAGGCTTCAAAGACCTATTTCGAGTTCCTCCGACAGATCTTGACCAGGGCACTGATATTGCGCGGTATGCTATTGAAAAACTGGGTAAGAAACGCTTCGCTATCGTGCACGACTCTACAGCCTATGGGCAACCTCTAGCCGAAGTGTTCCGAAAGACGGCAATCGGAGCTGGAGCCCAGGTCGTAACATTCGATGGTATTAACGAAGGGGACAAGGACTTTCGTGCGTTGTTGACGCGCATCCGAACAGCTCAGCCAGACGCGCTCTTCTTCGGCGGAATCTACAACGAGGCAGGTCTGATCGCGAAACAAGCGAGAGAAGTCGGCTTACGTGTCCAATTCCTCGCAGCTGACGGATCTTTCGGGCCAAAATTTATCGAGATTGCCGGACCGGCCGCAGCCGATGATGCCGTGATGAGTTTTATTGCACCCGACGAGAGTGTCAGCGATGCGACTCGGAAGTTTGCGGAGACATTTCGGCAGAAGTACGGTAGCATCAAAGCATTTGCACCGCTTGGATATGATGCTGCCAACATTCTGATGTTGGCAATTCAAAAGGCTGGTAAAGCCGACAAGACGGCCATCATCGACACACTGCATTCGGATGGCTTCGAATACTCCGGAGTGACGGGAGAATCGAAGTTCCTACCCGACGGTAACAACTCGCGCCGGTCAGTGTATTTCTTCGAAGTTCGGCAAGGACGATTTGTGCCGCTCGGGAAGTAGTCAACGCAAGTCTCTGATCGCAGGATTGAGCGTGGATGTCTTGAGTCGATCTGACAATCCGGTCTGGAAGCCCGAGAATTTGACGTCGATTCTCCCGGGTCTTGCAACTCACCTATTAGAGATGCTGCCGCTTCAACAGCATCAGAGGGTGCTCGATATTGCCACCGGCACTGGAACCTGCGCGCTAGCGTCTGCACGTCGAGGACTATCCGTTACAGCAACCGACATCAAAATGAGCCAGGTATCGGTATGCCGATCTCAAGCCGCCCAACAGAAACTTCGAATCGATGTCCAGGTCGCAGATTGTCGCCGACTTCCGTTCGCCGAGGCCACCTTTGATCTCATAACCGGAACCGGCGCGCTCAGCAACATGGATGAACCGCTACAGTGCCTTCGAGAAGCGGTTCGAGTGCTGAAGCCGGCAGGCTACGGTCTGGGCGACTTCCTCCTTCCGGAAATCGCTCACGAGGTCTGGGGACTTCTGTCAGTCTTCAAGTATGGATCACGAAGGCCTTACGTGGACTACGCACAGTTGCAGGACCTATTAGATGCAGCGGATCTCGATGTGATCGGTTATCGGCCCCTGCGGTGGGTGTACCCACTTTCAAAAAGTATCGACCCACTGAATGCGCCAAGCGAAGTCAAACAGTTGTATTTTCAAATGATCAGCGAAACAAGCTCGGCAGTGCGTCGCGCCTTGCGACTGCACGAGAAAAATGGGGGCTGGACGGTTATCTATGATTGCTTTGCTCTCGTGGCCAGATGGCGTTGCGCGTCCCCTTGGCACTGGCGGTACGAAGGATAGCCCCTGACATGACCGTCTCCATATTGTTACAACAACTATTAAACGGCCTCACACTCGGTTGTATCTATGGTCTGATCGCCCTTGGATACACGCTCATCTTCGGAGTGATGCGGCTAATCTTCTTCGCACAAGGCGACCTTTGTATGATCGGAGCCTTCGGCGCCTTTGGAGCCATATCCCTGTTCCCCAACGGCCGAGCGTTCGCCCTTCCGATCGCTCTGGCAGGGGCTACGGCAGCGGCAGTCGCGGTAGGAGTTCTCTCCCAGCGCGTCGCGATGCGTCCGTTACGCTCTGCACCAAGGACGAAACAGTTGATCGCGTCGATTGGTGTTTCGATCGTTCTCCAAAATGCCGTCCTCGTCTGGGTGAGTTCGCAGACCCTCGTGTTCCCGACCGTGCTTCCTGGAGCCAACTGGCTGATTGATGGCGTCACTGTCAACCCTTCAACGCCGTTCATCGTCGTGGGCGCGGCCATACTGATGACAGCATTGGAATGGACGTTGCGCCGTACCCGTCTAGGCCTGCACCTGCGTGCTGTGTCAGAGAGCCCAGAGACCGCGGAACTTGATGGCATCTCCGTCGATGGCGCAATGACTTGGACTTTTATTATCGGCTCCATCCTGGCTGCTTGCGCTGGAGTCATGCTCTGCATACACGACGGTGTCGCCAAATATGACATGGGGTTCCTGCCGGGTATCAAGGGCTTCACTGCGGCGATCGTAGGGGGCTTCGGGCGCCCAAGCGGGGCGATGCTTGGCGGGATTCTGCTTGGAATCGCCGAAGGCTTGGCTGCAGGGTATATCTCCAGCATCTACAAAGATCTGATTGCTTTTGTGCTTCTGGTGGTGGTCTTGGTAGCGCGTCCAGAAGGGCTCCTCCCTAGGGTTTCGCAATGAGAACGCTGCTTGATGCGAGCAGCCGAGTGTGGGGTGAACAGCATGTGGCAAGGACAGGTGCAGTATTAGCGGGCCTGCTCTGTGCCGCGCCGATGCTGGGACTTGATCAATATGCTCTTCACCTGTGTGCACTCGTGTTTGTCTATGCGGCGCTTGGCCTTGGGCTCAATGTCGTCATCGGTTTAGCCGGGTTGCTGGACCTCGGCTACGTTGGATTCTATGCAGTGGGTGCTTACGGGTACGCCCTCCTCGCTCGTATGGGTGTCTCATTTCTCCCAGCCCTCATCATTGCAGCGACCGTTGCTTGCAGTATTGGCGTCGTGCTCGGTTGGCCGACGATTCGCACACGAGGCGATTACCTAGCGCTCGTGACCCTCGGATTCGGTGAGATGATTCGGATCGTTGTACGAAACTGGTACTCGGTAACGAACGGGCCGCAGGGACTCATGAACATTCCGCCCCCGAGCCTTTCATCCTTTCGCATTGAGCGTCCCCTCGGCTTCTACTACTTGGGATTAGCCTTAGCGGCACTGGCCGTCACCGTGTTTTGGCGACTCAAGCAATCGAGCGTTGGGCGATGTCTGGCTGCGATTGGCGACGACGAGGATGCTGCTGCTGCTTGCGGCGTGGCACCGGTCAAATGGAAGCTTTATGCGTTCGCGATCGGTGCCGGTCTGGCGGGAATGGCCGGAGTGTTCTTTGCGTCGTGGCAGCGCTTCGTTTCTCCAGAGAGCTTCACGCTGAACGAGTCCATTCTAATCGTCTGCATTGTCGTGCTGGGCGGAATGGGAAAGACGTGGCCTACCGTCGCGGCGGCCGCGTTCTTGGTATTGCTGCCAGAGGCATTGCGTGGTTTGGAGAACTATCGCGCACTAGTGCTCGGATGTCTGTTGATCGGCGTAGTCCTCGGTCAAACGCGTTTGGCAAGGGATGCGAGTGTGGACGAGGGAAAAGACAGTGAAGGGCTGTCGATCGAGGAGTCTCTGACTGAAAGCAGCGAGAGCGCAGAGTCGAGCGTTCAGGACACGACAGCCGTCATTCAGGCACCCGGCGTACTAATTCGGGTGGCGAACCTCGCTAAGAGCTTTGGCGGTGTGAAGGCGCTGGAAGACGTAAGTTTCGAAGTGCGTCGCACCGAGGTCGTTGGCATCATCGGCTCCAACGGTGCCGGCAAGACGACCCTGTTTTCCTGCTTGTCCGGCGCCATGTTCTCGGACCGCGGCAGCGTCATGCTATGCGATGGAGAGTCGACGCGTCCGCTCGTGCGGTCTCAGGGACCAGATGTGCGCGCCCACCTCGGCCTTGTTCGAACATTTCAACAGCCGCGCGTATTTCGTTCTCTGACTACTCTCGGCAACATCCAGGTCGGCGCCCTCTGCGGCGCCCCGCCACCCATATGGGAGCCCTTGCTTCGGAGGAAGGATCAGTCACCGGAGCAGTTACGAGAACTGGCACTCGCGGTTGGATGCCCGTCTCTCGACACGTTGGGCTTTGAAATGGGTTTTCTTGAGCAGAAGCTGACTGAGCTTGCGCGCGCTCTCGCGACCGGCTCAAAACTGCTTCTGCTTGATGAACCCGCGGCCGGACTCGCGCCCGAAAGCCGCCATCGCATGGCGCGGCTTATACGGAAAATGAACGACGAGGGACTTACGCTGCTCGTGATTGAGCACGATGTTGATTTCCTGTTGTCAATCTGCACGCGTTTTCTCGTCATGCAGGAAGGCCACTTAATCGCCGACGGTGCTCCGCAACAGGAGGCTGTCCAGCGGGCGGTTCGAGATACTTACGGCTACGGAGTGACTCATGTTGCTTGAATGCGCGACACTGCACGCGGCATATTCAGGCGCACAGGCTCTTCGAGGCGCTTCCCTCGGTATCGATAAGGGCGAGATCGTTGGACTGTGCGGGCCCAACAAAGCGGGGAAGAGTACAATCGTGCGCTGTATCGCCGGGCTGAAGCCGCAACCAACGATAGGAAAAGTGTGTTGGGATGGCTCTAGCCTAACTGGGTTGAGCCCGGTGGCCCGCCTTCAACTCGGAATCTCGGTCTGTCCCGAGGGTCGCGGCATTTATCGAGAGCTAAGCGTGCGCCGTAATTTCGAGTTGGGTGCTGGCAATGTAGGAAAGGCGGAGCTCGAAGCCAAAATCAGTCGAGTACTGACGTTTTTCCCGGAGCTAAAGGAGCGGTTGCGCCAACGCGCTGGCACGCTTAGCGGCGGTGAAGCTCAGATGCTCGGCATCGCCCGCAAGTTATTACGCGAAACGCGCTTGTTGGTACTGGATGAGCCCTCATTAGGCCTGGCGCCTAAGATGATCGAACGCGTCTTCGGTATAGTGAGGCAAATCCGTGATCAGTCAGGCGTTGCAGTGCTACTTGTCGAGGAGGGCTTGAACCGATTAGATCGGTGGGTAGATCGATGCTACGTATTAAGCCGCGGCGTGGTCGTTGCCGACGGCACTCCCTCCGAGCTCGCTAGGCGGCCTGATGTCCAAGCGGCTTTTGTTGGGAGGCTCGGGCGAGCACATGTCGGGCAGCAGTGAGGTGATGGAGGTATTGTGAACTTCGACTTCAACATGCGCAAATGCTTAGAGTGGGACAGCCTTGCCCCTATATACGATTTGGTCTGGCCGCGCAGCGAAGATTTTGGGTTCTATCTCCAGCAGGCGGCTTGCCAAGGCGATCCGATCTTAGAGATTGGTTGCGGGACGGGTCGGCTCAGTTGCCACTTGGCGGAGCAGGGATACAACGTCGTCGGAATTGATATCTCACAAGGGCAGATCCGTCAGGCCGAGAAGCGGCACCATCTGCTTTCTGATGCCGCAAGAAACAGACTGGCGCTTCAGGTTGAAGATGCCGCGGTTTTCGTCAGACCGAATCGGTTCGCGCTCGTGATTGCGGCTTTCAGCACAATGTTCGAGGTTGGAGGCCCGGAGGCGCGCGTGCGCATTTATGAGCGTGCACACGAGAACCTGCGCGCAGGAGGAAAACTGGCAATAGACAATTCCTTCATCGGCACAGCTGAACTGGCCCACTGGGGCAAGCCCCGACCGAGTGGTGTTCGCCAGCTCCTAAGAACTTTTCGGGAAGATGGCAGCGAGAGCCGTGACGTCTTCTGTTACGAGACGCAGGTCTATTCAGGCGACCTCATGGTTTTGACGCTCGCGCTCGAGCGGAAGGATCCGGACGGTTCCGTTCGCGAGACCCAGTACACCGTAACACGACACTACGCTACTCCCGAACAAACGATCACGGAATTGAGTGCGGCAGGGTTTACAGAGATCGAGGTGTACGGCGGTTATGAACAGGAGCGGATTGGCGATCCTGCATTGCAGGGCCGGGGGCGACAGGTGTTCTTGGCGCGGAAGACCCTGTAGCTCCACAGACCGGCTTCGTGACATGACGTGACGAACATGCTCGCCTATACTCTGAAGTCGGAGAACTTATATGCGATGCCCCGGTTGCGGATTTCCCGCCAATTCGGTACAGACCTTTCAGCTATCCGACGGCGACCTCTTCCCTGAACGCCGGCGGTGGACACGTGACCCTCAACACCTTGAGACGTTGGGCTTCTACTCTTGGTTCCTGGCGCCTCTGAAGTGTGCGCGCGTGCTCGACCTCGGCTCGGGCCCAGGCACCGTTGCGATACCCTTGACGTGGCTGGAGAACGTCGCTGCAGTTGTCTGCTTCGACGTCGATCTAAACGCCCGATCCTCGCTCCTTAAAGACAAGGCCACGCTCGGCATAACCAAACTCGAGGTCGCTGGCCAAGAGGGACAGCCCCACGCGCTGCCGTTTCCCAATGAGAGCTTCGACGCGATTGTTGCTCGATACAGCATGCACCACTTCCCTGACCAGCCAGGCTGCATACGCGAGATCGCCAGAATACTAAAACCTGGAGGGGTATTGCTGTACTCTGACCCGGCCATGCCAACGCACAGTCGTAACACAACCGACTCTCTCTACCGACGCCGTGAAACCACGTTTCATGGCTATCGCACATACCATGAAATGCTGGATTTGGTACGTTCCGGTGGTTTGGAGGTGCTGAACCTCCGTCCCTACGACTACCAGCGGGGCACGCTTGACGATTTCCTGAAGGAGCAGTCGGCCGAACTCAGGGCCGAACTGATTGATCGCTGGCTGCAACTTGATGACCAAACAAAGCGTGAGTTGAAGTGGTCGGGTGTGCGCGAAGGCCCTTTTATCACATATCCGATCATCGATTTGGCGGCCATTAAGTCATGCTGATTGAGTAGTTTACGGCGCGCATCATCTTTGTTGAGCGCGCTCCGCGTCCCTGAGATCGGGGCGGCAGTGATCCTTGCTGTCCCGGGGCTAGCCCCATTTCTCCGGCTGTTGACATCGGCTGGCGAGCGGTCGCGTCTATTCTGGACTTGTAAGGGACAGAACCCGTGCTTCTCGTCAACCGTATAACGCAGCAAACCGAACAGTCGCGAGGCCTTCCTCCAGAGCTTGAGGAAAACTATTGCCACATTGCCCCCGAATGGGAAAATCGCTCCGGTCAGAAGTTGTGGTTTGTGAACGCGCCGTATGGGGGCACCGTGCTGCGTTTCCGTGGCGAACCGACGAGCATCATGTACGCCATCGCACCCTTGGTTCAAGAAATTAAGCATAGCCGGATCCCCGGCCTGAGTTTGCGCGACGTATCCCTTCTGAACCCGTTTGTTCGTTCTGAAAGGTTTTATCTGGAACTCGAGCGTAGGTTGAGGGTCCAAGACCTTCGAGCACTTTGCATCGGCACCATGACCGCCGGTTCCCAGGAAGCTCGTCGGATTGCCGAAATCGCCCGCCGCCTAAGCCCGGAAACAATCGTAATTTTTGGTGGACCGCACGAAGACGATATTCCACTCAAAACATCAGTAGATTCCCGCTATTCGGATCTGGTCGACTTCTCACTGGCGGGAGACGGCGAATACGCCTTATTGCAACTGATCAGAATTCTCTTCGAAACTCCCCATGCGGATCGCGAGGAGACGAAACGGCTCGTCCTTGAACGGGCAGCGGATTTTGCTGCTTGTCCGGGCCGTGGATCCCTCCACTTCTCGAGTTCTGGCCAGGCTCGCGAATTGAAGCTACGTCAAGACCCTATCGCATTAGACAGCTTACCTTTCATGCCTCGTGAGTTATTACACGAATCCGACACGCGGACCTTCTCAATTTTCAAGCGTGGCGGCTGGAACGTCAAGACTGCTCAAATCATGACCCATCGCGGCTGCGCGTGGCGTTGCAACTTCTGCTCCGAGAGCGCCGCCCTGAACATGCGCAGCGTCGAGTCTGTTGTAGCCGAAATCGAACATGTAGTCCATTTTCAGGACCGGCATCCAGACTTGGAACGCGCCAACTACCAGGCTGTTTTTTTTGATGACAGTACTTTCACTACTCGCGCCCCTCGGCGCAAGCGTTTCCTGGAGGCACTATTACCGGAACTCCGCAGAATGGGCCTTGAATGGGGCTGCCAGACACGCCTCGATCAGATCGACGAGGATACCCTACGGGCGATGAAGAGCGCTGGTTGCACATACCTCTATACGGGGCTTGAGTCAGCAAGCGACCAGATGCTACGCGCGATGGTCAAGGATGAGACGCGAACGGAAATTGACAAGGCGTTCAGCACCCTTGAGAACGTGGGTATTCGTGTGGGAGTGTCCCTGATATTTGGCGCTGCTCCGACCGGGTCCGACACTACTGCAGAAACGCCGAGTACGATCAGTGAGACCCTCGACTTCGTTTCGACGCAGAGCCGCCGCGGTAATATCACCATGGTCAGCACGAACCTTGCCACGTATTACCCTGGCACTAAGATGACAACTGCGTCGGGAGCGGCATTGGATTTTCAGAATTCGCTCCTTCACAGTGGGTTCCCATGGAATCGGTTCGAGGAGGGCGAGAGCTTTCACCCAAGGGGCGTCGACAAAGAAATGGCCGAGTTGATTGTTAGGGAAAGTATAAATCGATTCGGCGAATATGTAGTTGATCAGGACCTCTATGCTTTGGAGGATTATCAATTCGCATATCGTACCGGAAGATTAGACCAGATCTCGCATGCCGATCGCTTGCTCCAAACCGGGAGAGACTACCTCGATTTCAATCATTCCTCCATCGCGCGGCCATCAGCCGAGCTGCGGGCAGTGGCGGAGCAACTTTCGGGCGAAGAAGACGAACTCTCGCTGCCGAAGTACCTTGAGCACTGCGATCGGGCGAGAGCCGCTGCCGCAGAAGTAATGGGACTGCCTCGCGAGTCTAGCGCGAACGTTGTTTTGACTCGAAACGCTACTGAAGCATCCGCGCTGTGTCTGTGGCTTTCCGGCCTTCGGCGGCCCGGACGTTTACCCCGGATCGTGACCACGGATGCCGAGAATCTGTCCATCCCGCGAGGTTTCCGGTTCTTTATGGAACACGGAAACCCGCATGGTCGAGATCTTTGGTCCAGCTTTCAGGATTTTGGGGCTCGACGCCAATTCTCGCTCGACGAGGAACGGAGGAGCACGGGCATCGAAGTTGTCGAAATTGACGTGCTGAGCCGATTGGATCGGCTTGAACGGGAAATCGAAGAGGCAGTTACGCATGAAACCGATCTCGTTGTGTTTTCCCACGTGATTCGGGACAATGGCCGAATTTGTGACGTTGCTGACCTCTGCCGGGCAATTCGGAGGCGTAATCCGAACGTATGGATCCTAGTTGACGGCGCACAAGCAATCGGCGCGGTTCAGTCTCTGGCAGTTGAAAACTTGGGGTGCGACTTTTATATCGGTGCTCCGCACAAGACGCTAGGTACGTATCCTCTCGGACTCCTTTACATGAGCGATCGTGCTAAGGAGAATGTCGGTGCCCTAAGTGGAAGAGATGAAGGGGGTCGGTACGAGGCGACGGTTCTTGAGGGAATGTTCGCAGAGGGTTTGAATGTACGGCCGACAATATCAAGACGCCTTTCATTACCCGAATTGGTGAGCTTCACTACGACTGCCGTATTACTAAACGAGCAGGGAGAAATCAGTCGCGGCGATTATGGTAGGCTTTACAATCGTCGAGGCCGTCAGAAGGGTATATTCCTGAATGAGCTCTTATGCTGGTTTCCGGGCGCGGAAATTCATTCTCCCATAGATCCGGAGCGGTTTTCTCATTTCATCCTCTCGTTCCGCCTGCCGGACCAGGACAATCGCACGATCGTCGAGCGATTGTGGCGCGATCATCTCCTTTTTGTTTCGTACATCGCCCGAACGGACCTTATACGCTTCTCATTCGGGACCGGCTCCGTGGACTACGACGCGCTTGAGCGCTCCGTCCGGTATCTTCGCGATGTGTGTTCTGAACTGGCAAGTGAACGCAAAGTGGCGGCCACCCGCGGTCTGAACGTGCATCAGACCCTTCCTGGCCCGCTTAGAGTTCTGGCGTGAGGACCACTAGGGCGCCGGCCAAAGCGCTGAAACTGTGTATAATATAACGCTTCGGTCTGTGGGTAGCTGCGCAGCAGGATTCAGTGTGAACACGTATGACGCGACCCGACCTCGACGGACAGCGGCAACCTGATTGGCCAGCCAGTCTTGCCGCGCAACACTTCAAGGCCGCGTTTCTCAATGCGATATTTCAAAGCTCATCCGGCGACGAAGCGCTAAACCGCTTTTATCGGGCACTGATCAACCCCACAGAGACGCGTCGCCTTACGGCTTGGCTCGAGGCCTTTGATACCGGTACGCGCCAGACCTCGTCCGCGTGGAAGCTCTTCGGCGAACAGGCTACGCCTCCACGCGACCCTTGGAATGCGACTCTGCCTCAAGAACAGGCGGAGCGTGTGAAATTGCTGTTCGGGAACCTCCTGGGTGTGGCGCTTATGCGTCCGGTTATCGGCAGTAAACCCAAAGAGAGCTCTATATTCTACGTAGCAATCGACCATGATCTTCTGGATCCTGGCACAAAACAGCTGATCCTCGATTCCGTCATTGTTCCTCCTAAGAAGGGCTCGGTAGGCAGGTGCCTGGCGAGAGCCGACCGCCTAAATTGCGTCTCTGTTTCGTTCGGGGACTATGCGGGCGTCGTCGAATGGCAGGACTTGGTACAAGGCCAGATATCCATTCTTATGGTTAGCGACGCCACGAGATCGGGCGCTACAGATGCCCGGGAAGAGGTCTCACTCGTCTTTATGGCATTTTTCCCGCTGGCGCGCGTTTTCGATGACGATCAAACCGCTTTGGGCTCACTCGAATCACTAGACGATCGAGGCAAACCGTGGCCGGGTTTTTTAGCTGCCGCCCGGCAATGCATGACGCAGCTCTGCCAGGAGGGCGTCGAGCTCTCCGATTTGCAGGACGCTGTGAGGCGAGATGAACAACTCAGACTGGCTATGACTAAGGTTTCCCGGCATACCAGTCAGGGCGTGAGTGAATTCGCGCAGCTCATGCCACAAGTCATAGTCCCCAAGCGGTTCACGCAGCTGCCAGTACCACTTAAGGCAGCCGCTGCCATCGTGGCGGATTCACGACCGAATCACTCAGACGAATACCATCTCGCCCACCTCCGGATCACCGCCCAAGCACTGGAAGAGTGCATAAACGAAGCGGCACCGTACCTCCTGCGGAGCTATCTATACGATACAGGCCGTGACGGGTTAGCCAGATTATTCCCGGAAAGCCGCTGGCCTGGTACTGAGAGCACCAGACCTAAGCTTCTGTCTGCGGCGGGTCTGGATGACGACCACCTTCTTGTCTTTCCGAGCCCAGGCGAAGACTCGGATTTGATTTGGTGGTTGCACACGTCGCTAGGCGCCCCCGGTTGGCCTAGCGGAGTGAAAGCGCACCTTTCGGATCTCTTGGCCCCACTTCGTGCAATTCTGAAAATCACGCACCACCTCTCCGGCTGGGGAGAACCCCTGAATTTCGACCAGATCGATAGAGTCTGGCGCAACCCGTCGGTGCTCTACTCTGAATTCAAATTACGCGACAACCTTGCGGAACGATATTTCAGCCTTGTATCGCGATTGCTGTTCGCCTCGACCGAAGGCGACTTTCGCCGGCGGCAAACGGAATTGACTTTCCTGTTAGAGATCTGTGCTTCGTTCGAAGCCTTAGGCCATCATTCTGTCTTCCAAGCCATTGAACACGCCTGCGGTGCCGCTGAGCAGCTGAGAGCACAACTCGCGAACAGAACCGACATACTTGGCGCGACGGCATGCATTAGGTTCAGACACCGTATTGACTGGGAGGAACCAAGATATCCACAGTCACGCCGAACTCAGCTTGAGCGTCTCCTATCCTTCTTGCAGATACAGGCAATGTTCTCCGAAGCTGGCTGCAGGATTCGGCTGGAAAGAGATAACGACCTATGGAACGATTCGGAATCGGGCCAAGATTATCGCGGTTTTGTGTTAGAACTTATTTCCTGCGACACGGAATCGGGTGTCCTCGCTGGTCGCCTTTATGGCGAAGGAACATCCCACGCTCTCAGAGCGCGCCGAAGCGATCAGTTCGTGGTTCAGACAGACATTCATCCTGAAAGGGTTGACCGTTGGACCGCTGACATTGTTCGGGCCCTTCGAGACATGGGCCCGGCCAGACAGTCCACGGTTCTGGATGATCGTTTAACGGACTATCTAAAATGGCCATTTCACAGTCTCTCCGAAGCGCTGGAGCCTTCTACGAACAGCCTTCAAGCAAAGCTCATTGTCGCCTGCGAAGATGAAGCTGCTTTCTCTTCTTATGTCGAGAAACTCAGGCCTCTAACGAACCTTTTTCGAGTTACGATGGAAGACCAATATCGCACTACGAAGGCTATCGCGGAGGCCAGCCTCGCCGCTTATGCTCGTGGTGCATCTCACTTCCTGAAAAATGAGATTACGAGTGCTGCCCTGCTTCTCGGTGGCGAACCGGCAGAGTTACGCAACAGGTTTAACGCTGGCACCATGGCGCTATGGCCCAGTGATCGACGACTAATACAGGGGCTCCTGACCGCTGCCTCAGCAGTGGAGGGGCAGTTGCAGAACCTCAAAGAGCAGGCGCACCTTTTCTACTGGGTGATGGATCCTGGTCGTGTCGACAAGGATCTCCGCGACGCCGACGAAGGTGGCGACCGCACTGCCTCGATCCGGCAGAAGAAGCCCCTCGACGCGACGATGGCATGGTGCTTTCTCGAGGCATTCCAACTAGCCATCGACCGCTTGGGCGTCCCCGAGCTAGCAAGAATTGCCAAGGGACTGTGTAGCGATGGAGTTGAATGGAAGAAGGCACTGAGCACGGAGGTGGCGCTGTGCCGGCAAGACTTTCTCGATACTCGCAAGAGCGAGGGGTGGCGAGATAGCATGCCGCGATTGCGTAGTTCAGTTTTGAGCCAGTTGTCCATTCGAGTTGCGTGGCCAGCGTGTATTCCAGCCTGCATTTTCGATGGACGGACAAGCCGCATAGTCTACGCAGTCCTAGTCGAGCTCTTCCAAAATGCACTAAAAGCGGCGTTCAGATCCAAAGAAGAAGTCGATGAGGCATTCGTCTCGGTATCGGTGGAACGCGTTCCACCGAACAATATAGAGATCGTGGTCTCGAACTCTGCGCTAATGCGTGGCATCGAGGAGGTGTCCAGGTTTCTCGGCCCGAACCGGGACCGCAGTCGGCACGATGAGCAAACCCATGGTCTCGCTGGCCTTTGGCAGTTGGTTTTATTGTGCGATAACGTTGCTCGTGGTCGCGTTCAGCTTCAAGAACCGATCATTGATAAGAATCAACTCGCGATTGCAGTACGAATTTCTCAGCCCCTCGGATAGGACGGAGATGCGCCCATGTTTCCAAAATTAAAGATTCTTGCAGTGGATGACAGGCAGTATCCGGCGTTGGATGCCCTTCTCCAGAAGCGCCTTGGTCCTCGTGGAACATATGCAGATTGGGATGCCATGGACTCCGCCACGAAGGCAATCCAGCGGTTTGAAACCGGCTGGATCCCAGACTTCACCGTCATCGACATGAACTTCAGTACCGGCAGCGGTGAAGTGGCTGAGTACGTTGGAAAAGACCCAGACTCACGAGGGTTCATGGTCGCAACGGCCCTTGAGCATTACGCGCTCCGATGTAGGGCTACGACAGCTCGATATGATTATCTACCGCATAGACCAAGGTATGTCCTCTTCACAGCACAACCGAAAGTAGTCGAAAGGTATGAAGCGTTTTGCGAAGAGCTGCCAAGGAAGTTGCAAGGTGCAGACCCGTTATTGAGGATTGTCCCTAAGAGCCGGATTGAAACAGAAGCTGATGATGCGACAGTGATGCTAGATATCATCAGGCGGGAAATCCTGTGCGCGGCGCAGGCGCAAGTTCGTGCGCGCGGCGTTCGTCCTGCACTCGTCGGATCCTTTCTGGATACACTCGCGCCACTTGAAGCGCAATGGGAGCGAATGAACGAGGAAGGCGCTAAGGCGTTTCAGGGGTTGCAAGACGATATCCAGTCTATGTGCAAGTGGTGGGAGGAGCAGGGTGAAGAGATCAAGAGCCGCGACCGTCTCATTTTTCCGTATCACCAAGTGCGTAGCGCGACATGGGTAGCGGACTTGTGTGCCGCGCTCGATAAGGCGCAAGGTGAGTCTGTGAAGCAGCGGATGGCGCCTCTCCGTGCGAAAGCCGAGGCCCTATCCCGCCTGACGTCTCAGGCAATGTTTCAGATGCGTGACGCTATTTATCAAGCAGGTCAAAGAATCGCGCAATCCGAAGCGTTTCAAGTATTGTGTTTCCTTTTTCCATTCGCGGCTCAACAGATCCGTCCTGACAACGGCGATGAGACAGTCGACGATCCGGCAACACTTATCGGAGCTCTGCGCGACATTCTCTCCGTACTCGATCGATACGATCATCATCATTCGCTCTTTAGAATGCTTAAGAGCATAGGTGGTGAAGAAGTCGGAAAACGGGTCTTTCTGACAAGATTTGCCGACGCAACGCATAACCTGCGCCTATGGATTGAGCGCGGGGAACAACTGCCGCAGAACGGCGAGCTATTGAGAGAGGTTCAAGTACTACCTTCAGCGACTATCGACAGAATGATCGATGATGCTTCGCGGTTCCGTGAGAAGGTGGCGCCATTTGTCCGAGTTCGAACGAAGCCATATTGCTCCATCCCAGAAGACTCTCTTCTCTTGTGGTTCGCTCTTCTTTACTCCGAGGCGGGACCGCATGCGAAAGAGTTCCAAATGAACTGGCACAATAAGTGGAGCGAGTCACTGCGCGCTCTGTTTGGGAGCGTTGTTTTGAACGGCAAGGAGGAAGAGTTCCTGTCCGATTGGAGGCACTTTTTCGATCACAACGACGGTCTGTTTGTAAAACTCAGCCAAGAGCCTGGACTGGCCGGTAAACACTGTTCGGCCAATATTACGTATACTCAGGCGGGCACGGTCAGTCTTTCTCTTGAGTGGAGTGACATCTTAACCGATTTCAAGCTCATCTCAAGCCTTGAGCGCCCGCTCAGAGATGCGGGTGGCCTTGGCGGGCTTATATACGCCTTTGCAGAGTGGGGCCAGGTGGAGGTGCAAGTAAAGGTGCAAAGTAATGATGGCCGCACTAAAGTGAGAATTCTTCGGTATCGCCCATATGAAGACGATTGGGACGATGACGATGGAGCACCGTGGCGGCTGCGGTTGAAAATAGAAGCAGTAGATTATCTTAATCGACGGAGTGTGAGAAGTGAAGGCGCTATTGCTTGACTCTGAGGCTGGGCCAGAACTCGATCATCCGACCGAAGTGCTTCCCGGCTTGAGAGCGAAGGGACTCTTGCACATAAAGGCCTCTGCGGAGGTGCCGGCGGACCTTGACCGGATGGCGTTCGATGTCGCTGTCGTCCATGTCAGAAACGACCAAGATGGTTCTGCGACGAAGAAGTTGCTGGCCGCCGGGATTCCCACTGCCATCATTTCCCAAGACCCTAGGCTTGCAGCGGCGTTTGCCGAACGCCACCGTAGCCAGGATGGCAGACCGACGAAGGTTGAGTACATTCCGCTGCGGGAAATCTGGATCCGACTTGAGGACTCTTTTGCTGCGGACGATCCGCAGCGACTATTTGACGATTTTACGTCTTCATCCCTGGACCTATTGACTGGCCTGTACGTCGCCCAATTGAAATGGGAAAGAACAGGTTCCAAGCAACTTGAAGACGTTCAAGTCACGGCGGGTGATGTTCAATGTGGCATTGGCGATCTTGCGTTACGAGTATTTCGGGAATTGGCAGCGCGCAAGGCAACAATTGCGACAGCAGATAGCGCCGCAGTATTACTTGACAAGTTCCTCGCTGCTCCCTCTGCAGAGGCTTACTGCATCTTATTGGCGCAGCTGCGGGACGAACTCGTCACTATCATGGCCGATTCCGAGGCTGATGCAGGATGACTAGTGTGGAACACTATGGCCATATTATTCGAAAGGTCAAATATCGCCGGTATTGTCGAGGTCGGTACGCCGCTCGTGCGTGAGGAGTCATGCCCTATATTGATCGGATGGTCCTCGCGCGATCGCCTCTTAATGAGTCCACACTATGCCTGGCTGTCACACGAGCATTCCACTTATATCCGATTGCCTCTGCCCAATGAGGATCTGAATAAGATGATTGTACGAGCGGCTAAGCCCCTGCCGCGAGATTCGGACCTCCATCGACTTCGAACACCAGTCGGGGCGTGGCTGTGGGCAGTTGGGGAACTCCGGAACGACATCGTGGAACGGCGCCTATCACAGGCACGTACTCGAATCAGCGCAATGGCTAGGTTTGCCGACGCCAATTGGCGTGGGTGGTATGAGCTGACTCTTGCGAGTTTACTACGTATTGAAGGGCAACTAGACGGTGACATCGATGCGCTTTTGGGAATCCTTGATAGTCTGGCTGTTGCGATTGCTTCTGTGCAGGCTGTACAACCACTTTTGGAATGGGTACTGCCGGGAATGCGGGCAGGTTCCTTAGCGGAAGTGCAGGATATCCTTTGTTACTCGAGCCAAGGTATTGGGTCTGCCAGTCCTAGAGATCAAATGGCTTTCACTTCGTGCCTGCAGGAGTTCGCGGCCGATCTAGAATCCTCCAGAACGCGGCTAGAGCAAGTCCGACGTGCCGGCTTTGATCCTTCTGGACCCGTTACATCGGTGCTGGGAAGCGTTGGGGATGCTCTGAAGAAGCTCGACCCATCGGCCCCAGAACCTATCAATCGGCTGGCTGCCATCGACTTGCTGGTGGCTGCGCTTGCCAAGCTGCGGTGCCATGCCGAGGAACTGCGCCTGCGGCTATCAGCCACTTTAGAATCGGTTGAGTGTATATGACGGTTGTTGTTATCGGTGCGCGGGCACAGCGACTATGCTTGTTGGTCCAGCACAACGATAAGAATTGCCTTGACCTTGCCTATTCCTCCTTCGATGCTGCCGACTTCGATGCAGTACTCAAACGAGGCCACGCTATCCTCTGTAGCGCGGATGCTTTCAATTCTACTGGTCTTTCCGACTTAGTTGACACGATCAAACGTTTACGCCGCCGCAGCCTGTTTTGGGGATCCGTCTATGTCCTCCTGCCCGATGTCCTGGCTATTCAGGATTCGGAGCTACATCGCAAGTTGGTGCTCGAGGGATGGGGCGTTCATCTTCATGACGAAGAGTGGAAGATCTATTGCGATCGGCTGCCGCCGAGAGATGTAGTGCGCCTGTTTGATGACATTGCGGCTAGCGAACCACTCCAGTCGGTGCGCCGGCGACGGATCTGCTTGGATCTAATGCACGAATTGCTGGATGGAATTGCGGCATTGATTGAGCAGTTTAGTACAGAACTTGGCGCCACCGCGCTCGAGGTTCGCGAATGCCTCGGCGAAGTTCACCGGAAACTGCAAAGAGCCGCCAAAGGCGGCCCCTTTGCTGCCCTTGATCGTGAAATCTCGAGATTGATTGGACTGCCGGATGTTCTTCAATCGGATAGAACGACACTGCTTCAACTGTTGCGGGCTGCAGAGAAGGAGGTCTTCGATGGTAGCCAGGATCTCTATGCGGCACTGCATCGACTCAAGAACGAGCTTGTGCTCCCAGACGGTAAGAGAGTGCACGAGCCCAGTTCCCTTCGGGAGCTGGCTCACAAGTTGCTAACGAGCGAGGCCAACCACTTCGACGGCTTGGCTCGATTGTGCCAACGAGTTATCGATGAGTTGGAAGCTCTATACACTACGGGCTCTGCCGGAAGTGTCAACCGCTTCGTCGAGATACTGGCTGAGCTGAGTGCGTGGCTCGTACAGAATGACCACCCATCCAATGCAACAGAGCGAGGATCGAATCGCCGCATCCTGATTGTAGAAGATCATCCGAAATGGCAAGCGCGGGTTTTGCACGTCGTGCGGAGCCTGGGCCTCAATGCTGAAGTAGCGGACGACATTTCGACCGCACGGGACGCCCTTAGGCATGGGGAGGCAGCTCTGGTGATCGTCGATCTTGGATTACCTTTCAGGAAGGGCGAACTACCCGTGCCCAGGGCGGGACTGACTCTAGTGCGAGAGTTTTCCGGAACTGCTCAGGGGGTGTCCTTTCAGCATCGTTTCGTCTTGCTCACTGCAGCGGAGGACTACGCCGAAGCCGTGCATGAGGCTGTGGGCCTCGGTCTTTCCCCATCCTGTTATTTGCTCAAAAATGCGAGTGTCTGCGAGAATGAACTTCCTGCCCAGATACGACTTGCGTTGCAGTCGGTCCCCGCGGGTCTTCCTCGCATAGAAGTCTTCCTACGAACCGGTCGAATTGCGCGTGTCCAGGATGTGGAGATCACTCTGGATCGTCCGGTTTGGTGCCTGCTTGCAGTGCTCGCTGGTTGTCCCCGCCGTTTTCTCTCTCGCGACAGGATTGCGGAAGTCCTCGCTCGCGAACCATACCACTTGGACCCGAAGAGCCGCGATCCTGCGCTTAGAACTGCCGATCCCCAAGACATCATATCGTCTCAGCTTCCTTACTATATCTCCGAATTGCGCCTAGCCCTAGACCGCGCATATCGCCAGGGGCATCACACACCGGTGCCTGAGGATTTCGTCGAAGTTGACGACGACCAAGGATATAGATTGAATGCAAAAGCCGTCGTTTGGCATCAGATAGAGGAACACTCTATGCTGAATCGCCGTCCGGTTGTGCTTGTATTGGAGGACAACGACAGGTGGCGACAAAAGATTGGCAACGCCTTGGAGTTATTCGGGTTCAGCGTCGTTCCTGCGAGATGGGTCGACGAAGCTAAGACTATTCTTTCGGAGAGGACGGTCGATCTGATCAGCCTTGATCTGGAGTTACCCCGTACCGAAGAAGACTACCGTTCTGGTCAGACCGATGCCGAGAGAGCGCTCGAGTTCTTTCGACACTTGAAACTGATCGCTCCTGATATCCCTGTAGCCCTCCTCACTGGTTCGGCGTGGCACGACAGAACAATGATGCCCCTGCTAAAAGCAGGTATTCGATTGGAGGACTACATTCATAAGACTACGCCCGATGCTATAAATCGCTTACGGGGCTCCCTATTTCGGCTTTGGCTAGAAGTTCAACGTAACGCCCGGATTGTCGGATGGGACGTCAGTATACCCAGTCATCCGATCCATATCGATCCTCAGGAGAAGGTGCTCACAACCGTGGCTGGTCGCCCGGTTCGTGCGCCGGGCGACTGCCAGACTGTGCTAAAAGTGCTCTCTGAGACGCCCAACCTCTGGGTTAGCCGCACGGAACTAATCGAAGCCGTTTACGGTGACGACGGTGCCGATGATGACGGAGGTCCCACGATTAACCGCAAGAAGCGTGGCGGAAAAGCTAAAAATGCGGAGAGTGCGTTAAACAACCTCATTGACCGCTTACGGCAGGCAATCGAGAAACAAACTGGAATCCCTCGTGAGGAGATCATCTGCGGAGATCGCGGCGCGTACATGCTCAGGGGGCTTCCTCAATGAAAATCATCGCTGATGAACCACTACTCGGTGAGTTGATCGCTAGATTTAGAGGCCAGCCCTACGAACGTCATGAGCATATTGGTCATGGGCAAAAGATCGTGGTGTGGGCCCATACACTGCCGGGGCAACGGGAGCGGCATTCCGAAAATGGAGGTCTGCGGCTGCTGCA
>Ga0335083_10001292_pt1 | contig 34689 bp, 35 predicted proteins | sample Lox_Sample_42_FD_206716 | JGI IMG/M metagenome (GOLD analysis project Ga0335083, IMG submission 206716) | Soil microbial communities from Loxahatchee National Wildlife Refuge, Florida, United States - Lox_Sample_4.2 | ecosystem: Environmental > Terrestrial > Soil > Wetlands | place: USA...
GGAAGAAGTTATCGGCCAGCACGTTCTGCTCCGCCAGGGTCCACAGCGGATGGTCGGGCGTGTTGTTCGGGATGTACATCATCGTCAGGCCCCCCGAATCAGCCCAGGCGGCGAACTTGTTGTTGGCGCCGCCGTTGATCTGCATCTGGTTCTCGTAGAAGCGGTGATACAGATCGCGGTTGGTGTAGGTCAGCGGGTTCGTGTCGATGGTGGACGCCGAGTCGTACAGCGACAGCAGACTGAACGGATGGTTGAAAGTATTGAGGTAGGCAGCCGTCTGCGCCTGAGTCAGGATCTGGGGCGCCAGCGGCGCTCCCGCCGTCACACCCGAGCTCGTGCCGCCCCATACCGCGGGCAGTCCCGACAACACCGTGCCATCGCGATCGAGCTGGGTGATCGACCAGGGCGGGGCATGCCGTAGCCCGTTAGCTCCGGGATACATGCCGAAGAGGTTGTCGAAGCTGCGATTCTCGGCGTAGATCACCACGACCGTCTGGATCTCGCGCAGATCCCGGCCATCGTGCCGCCAGTCGGACCCGCCACCGTGATCCTGCGGTCCGAAGGAGTCGTCCGCCGTCGCCGCGGAGCCGTAAGCGCCGCAGGCCAGGAGAGCTGCCGTCACTATCGCGGCTACCGAGGACCGTTTCTGATTCGTTGTCATCTCAAGCCTCCCAGATCTCGTGGCGTAGAGGAACGACGAGCGACGCGCACCCGCCCCGAGACGTATACGCCGGAGAATTGACCGATTCGTGTCAGGGTCCCCGCGCACCGCGTGCCGACCGCGTTCATCAGATCGTCACAGACGTAGTGCGTAGTGTTGGGTTCGGGCCGCTGCGCGCGCCCGAGGTCGGGTGAGAGGCATGCAGCTGCGTAAGAGACTCGTTGGACTTCTGGCGCTCGCGCTGTGCGGCGGCGCCGCGGCGGACCCGCCGGAGGCACAGGGCCCGCTCCCCTGGGGTGAAGATCCGCCGGTGGGCCCGAGCCGGGCGCGCGCCGCGGCGCTCACGACGCTCGGGCGACAGTTGTTCCTCGATCCGCGCCTGTCGGCGTCCGGCCGGATGTCGTGTGCCAGCTGTCACGATCCAGCGAATCATTTCGCGCCGGCGAACAACCTGCCGGTGCAAAAGGGCGGCGTCCGGCTCGAGCAGCGCGGCACGCGGGCCACCCCGGCGCTCACCTACTCGGCGGCCACCCCCTTCTTCACCGTGCACTACTACGAGTCGGAGGATGACGGAGACGAGAGCCTCGATCAGGGTCCCACCGGGGGACGCACCTGGGATGGACGGGTCAATCGCGCCCGCGATCAGGCGGCGATCCCGCTGCTATCGGCCAACGAGATGGCCAATGCGAGCGAGGCGGCCGTCGTCGCGCGCGCCGCGCGCGCCCGCTACGCGGCGCAGATCCGCAGCCTCTACGGCGAGAATATCTTCGAGGACACCCATCGCGCGTTCGTTGCGCTCGGCGAGGCGCTCGAGGCCTATCAGGAGACTCCGGCGGAATTCAGCCCCTTCACCAGCAAGTACGACGCGTTCCTGCGCGGCCGTGCCACGCTCACGGAGCAGGAGACCCGCGGTCTCGCCGCCTTCAACGATCCGGCCCGGGGCAACTGCGCCCATTGCCACCGCAGCCAGATCTCGCCATCGGGAACACTGCCCGTGTTCACGGACTACGGCTTCATCGCCCTTGGAGTTCCGCGCAACCCGCGGATCCCGGCGAACGCGGACCCGGGCTACTTCGATCTCGGTGCCTGCGGCCCGCAGCGCAGGGATCTGGCGCGGCGGCCGGAGTTCTGCGGCCTGTTCAAGGCACCCTCGCTGCGCAACGTCGCGACGCGACACGCCTTCTATCACAACGGCGTCTTCCACACGCTCGAGGAGGCCGTGGCGTTCTACGCGACGCGCGACACCAACCCCGAGCGCTGGTACCCGGTTGGCGCGGACGGCAAGGTGCGCAAATTCGACGACCTGCCGCTGCAATACCGGGGCAACATCGACTACGAGCCGCCGTTCGACCGGCACCCGGGAGAGCCGCCGGCCCTTTCGGATCAGGACGTCCTCGACATCGTCGCGTTCCTGCGCACCCTGACCGACGGATTCGCGCCACCGGCGCAAGCCGCGGCGCGCCGCTGAGCTCGGCGAGCAAGGCCGTCATTCCGGGGCTCGATGCCAGCGCCGCTCGGCTTAAGATCCCGGACTGGCACCCTCGAGGAAGGCAGGCTTGGCGCATCAGCTCTCAGCGGGCATCCGCGCCGGGATCGCCTACGCGGCGACCGTATTCGGGATCGGCTTCCTGCTCGGAGCGGCGCGCGTTCTGCTGCTTGCTCCACGCGTGGGCGCAACCATTGCCGTCCTGGTCGAGACACCGCTCATTCTCGCTGCCAGCTGGTATGCAGCGGGCTTTTGGATGAAGCGCCTCGCGGTCGGCGCCGAGATCCGCACGCGCATTCTCGTGGGCGCCGTTGCCTTCATGACGTTGATGGCCCTGGAGGTCGCGCTTTCGGTCAGCCTGTTCCATAGATCAGCCGGCGAGTACCTTGCCGGGCTGCTGTCGCCAGCCGGAGGGATCGGCCTTGCGGCGCAGGTCTGTTTCGCGACCTTTCCGTTGTGCCAGGCAATCGTCCGCGGCGACCGGCCACACCGTCAGTCAATCCGGTAGTCCTCGAGCCGTCTTGCAATGATTCGAGCGCGCAATACCGAGTCGCTCGCCCCGATGTCAAAGTGCGCCCACTGCATACTCGAGCCGGAGCAACGACAGCGACTCATCGAGTGAGGCGTTGTCGCGGTTGTTGATGGCGCTGATCCGGAGCGTCACGGCATCCAGCACCTGTGTGTTCGTGGCGAGGCCCGCCCCGTAGAGCTCGCGTGAGCTTCGCAGGTTCTCCTCCGCTTGTGCGACCGCCTCGCCCGTCGCCTTGCTGCGCGCCCGCGCCTCCTGCACGTCGAGCCACGCCTGCCTGACCTGCAGCTCGATCTGCGATCGCAGGTCATCGAGGCGATTCTCTGCGGCTCGGCTCGCGCTTATCAGAGCTGCGGCACGGTTGCGCGCCTGGCCGCCATCGAAGAGATTCCAGGTAAAGCCGATGCCGATCGCCGAGAAGTCCTGGCGATCGAGAAACTGATTGTCGAAATGCGCATAGCCGCCGATGAGTGCGAGCTGCGGCAGGGCCTTTCCGGACTCCGCTCGTGCCTGCGACACCAGGGCATCAGCCCGTGCCGCCTGTGCCGGGATCTCGCTGCGGGATCCGAGCGCGCGCCGAATCAGCACCTCCACCGGGGTGGCTTTCAGCAGCATATCCACGGGTATCTGCCCATCGAGCTCCGGTGAGCGCTCGAGCGGCTCGCCGAGGCGGCGGTTATAGATCGCCTGCGCGACTTCGACCGAATTTGTGGCGCGCACCTGGTCCTGCTGCGCATTCGCCAGCGCAACGCCCGCCGCCAGCAGATCGCTCTTCGAAACCAGCTCGCGTTCGACCATCTGTCGCACGTCACTCGCGTGCGCGGCGAGGCTCGCGACACTCGAGCTCGCCGCCTGCAAGGCACGGCGCGCACGCAGGACTCCAACATAGGCCTCGGCGACATCCAGTTTCAGGAGCGACCTCGTCGAGTCCTCTCCCGCGGAAGCCCCGGCCACGGTACGTTGCGCCGCGTCGATGCCGGCGGAGATCTGCCCGCCGGCATACAGCGGAAGCTTCAGCTGCACGCTTCCCGCCGCGATCTCATCGGCCCTGAACAGGGGTCCGGAACGGAACGTCGCGCCGCCTGGAGTGGCGATATCAAATGCCGGGGAGGCATTCAGGCGAGCGTACGTGGCATTCGCATCCAGCGATGGCCAGCGCGCGCCGCGCGCGGCTCGCTCGGCGTCTCGTGCCCCCTGGACATCGGACTCCGCAGCCGCCAGCGCCTTATCGCGCGCCAGCGCGAGCTGCCACGCATCGCCCAATGTCTCAGCTCGGCCCGTGCACCAGGCCGCCGCGATAGCGACCGCCACGGCCAGATTCAGCCGGCGGAGCGTGACTGTGCCCGCTCGAGTCATCCGGCCTTCTTCAGCGGCAGGATGCCGAGCAGCCGCAGCACATACCTCTCGTAGACAGGAGTCACCGAGCCCGAGCGGACTTTGCGCAGGAAGTACTTCTCGAAGGCGATCTTGGCGAGATGAACCCACTTGCCGGCCTTGGCCCAGGTGACATTGCGCGGTGGGATTTCCGGTAGGGCGACGAATGCGACGCCCGTATCGCCGAAGTCGGCGAGACATACCGCGTTCCACGTCGCTCGGGCCGCCGCCGGTCTGCCAGCGATCTGCGCGACTATGTTTTCGCAGATCGCGCTCACCATGGATTCGATCATGTAGCCGGTCTTCGGTGCTCCGGTCGGCACCGGCGTCGCCTCTACGGGAGGGATTGCCACGCAGACGCCCGCCGAATAGATGTTGGGATGGCTCTTCGAGCGCTGCTGCTCGTCGATCAGCACGAAGCCCCGTGGGTTGCACAATCCGGGCACGTTGGCCACGGCATCGACCCCTTTGAATGCGGGAAGAATCATCGCGTACTTGAAGGGGATCTGATGTTCCTTTCTGGGCCTGCCATCCTCATCGTGTTCCACCGCAGTGATTGCCGTCGCTGATGCGCTGGTAACCTTTGCGTTCGTCACCCATTTGATGTGTCGTTGACGCAGCTCAGATTCCATGAGTCCCTTGCTGTCTCCGACCCCACCCAGACCCATGTGCCCGATGTACGGCTCGCTCGTGACGAAGGTCATCGGGACGCGATCGCGCATCTTGCGCCGTCGCAGATCTGCATCGACGATCATCGCGAATTCGTAGGCCGGACCGAAGCAGCTCGCACCCGCGGCGGCGCCGATCACCAGGGGGCCCGGGTCCTGCAGGAATTGCTGGTACTTCTCCCAGGCCTGAGTGGCGTGCTCTTGCGTGCATACCGACTGCGTGAAGCCCTGCGGTCCAAGCCCCGGCACTTCCTCGAATGCAAGTTTCGGTCCGGTCGTTATGACGAGATAATCGTATGGCAGCTCCTGCCCCGTCCTGAGCGTGAGACGCGAGCTCGCCGCATCGATCGCCGCCACATTCTCCGCGAGCCACTCGATGCCCTTTGATTCGAGTGGATCGCGCAGCGGCACCCGCGTTTGCTCGCGCGTGCGCCAGCCGACGGCTATCCAGGGATTCGACGGTGTGAACTCGAAGAACGCTGACGAACCGATCAAGCTGACGCGATGTTGCTTACCGAGCCGCTTGCGCAGCTCATAAGCACACGGGACTCCCGCAATTCCTGCACCAACGATTGCAATGTGAGCCATGGTCATGCTCCTGGCGCAGTGAGCGCCTTGTCGTCGGGGGCGTCAGCCGAAGCGGCGGCGGTGCGCATCTCTTTTCTCTTCAGGTAGGCGTAGTAAAGAACCGGAATCACAACCAAAGTGAGCACCGTCGACACGAAAATGCCGAAGATCAGCGAGACGGCGAGGCCATTGAAGATCGGATCGTCGACGATGAACAGCGCACCGATCATCGCCGCCAAGGCAGTCAGTGCGATCGGCCGGGCACGGATCGCGCCCGCCCGGACCACGGCGTCCTCGAGGCTGCGCCCGGCCCGGATCTCGCCGTCGATGAAATCGACCAGCAGGATGGAGTTGCGTACGATGATCCCGGCGAGCGCGATCATTCCGATCATCGATGTGGCGGTAAATTGCGCTCGCAGCAGCGCATGCCCGGGCATCACGCCGATGATGGTGAGTGGAATCGGCGCCATGATGATGAGCGGCAGCGCGTAGGAACCGAACTGAGCCACGATCAGCAGATAAATGAGCACGAGGCCTACGGCATAGGCGAGACCCATGTCGCGGAAGGTCTCGTAGGTGATCTGCCATTCCCCATCCCATTTGATGGCCGCTGCATTCTGATCATCGGGCTGGCTGACAAATCGTTGTGCAATTGGCGCACCACCGGGCCGCTCCCGGGAGATGCGGCCGACGAGAGCGAACATTCCGTACAACGGACTGTCGAGGCGTCCGGCCATGTCACCCATCACATAGACGACCGGCAGCAGATCCTTGTGGTAAATGGTGGAATCCCATTCGCTCGCCCGCACCCGCACCAGCTCGGAAAGCGGTACGCGCGTACCGGCGGCAGAGCGCGCCTCGAGCTCGAGTAGCCCGCCGATCGTCGCCTTATCGGCAACCGGCAGCTCGACTCGTACCGGGATCGGATAGCGCTCGTGCCCGGCGTGAACGTACGTCACATCCGAGCCCTGCAAGCCGAGCTGCAGGGTTTGCGCGATTTGTTGTTGCGAAACACCGAGCAGAGCTGCTTTCTGGCGGTCGACTTCGACCACCAGGCGCGGCGCGGGAGCCTCGACGCTGTCATCGGTGTCGACGATGTCGTGAGTGGTGTCGAACATCGAGCGGATCTGCTTCGCCAGGCGCTGTTGTTCGGGGTATCGCGGCCCGTACACCTCGGCGACGATTGGGGCGCGGACCGGCGGCCCCGGCGGTACCTCGACAACCTGCACCGAGGCCGCGTACCTGCGGCCGATCGCTGCCAGCGCCGGCCTGACTGCCAGGGCAATGTCATGGCTCTTGCGGCTGCGATACCGCCTGGCGACGAGATTCACCTGGATGTCGCCGAGCTCGGGAGCCTGACGGAGGTAATACTGGCGCACGAGACCGTTGAAATTGATCGGCGCCGAGGTGCCCGCGTAGACCTCGTAGTCACTCACCTCGGGCACCCGCTCGATGACCTGTGAGAGCTCATCGAGCAGGTGCGCGGTGGTCTCGACCGTCGAACCCTCCGGGAGCCTGGCGACGACCTGGAATTCGGACTTGTTGTCGAAGGGAAGCATCTTGAGCACGACCAGCTGCACCACCACGAGGCCGACGGCAACGGCGATTGCGCCGAGGATTCCCCAATACAGCTTGTGGCGGCGTGCGCGCCCCGCCGCGCCTGCGAGAAACGGACGCACCACCCGCTCGAACAGCTGCGTGAGCGCGCTAGTCTGCTCGTGGTTCTCCGCAGCCAGGTGCCCGTGACCGAGCAGCTTGCGGCACAACCACGGAGTAAACACCAGCGCCACCGCGAGCGAGATCAGCATGCCCATGCTGGAGTTGATCGGGATCGGGCTCATGTACGGGCCCATCAGTCCGCCGACGAACGCCATCGGCAGAAGCGCCGCTATGACCGTGAAGGTCGCGAGAATGGTCGGTCCACCCACCTCATCGACGGCGCGCGGGATCAGCTCCGTCAGTGGGCCGCCTCCGAGGCGCATGTGCCGGTGGATGTTCTCCACCACGACGATGGCATCGTCCACCAGGATGCCGATCGAGAAGATCAGCGCAAAGAGCGAGACGCGGTTGATCGTAAAGCCCCACGCCCAGGAAGCAAACAACGTTGCCGCGAGCGTTATTGTTACGGCCGCGCCGACGACCAGCGCCTCGCGACGGCCCATCGTCAGCACGACCAGCACAACCACGGATGCCGTCGCGAACAGCAGCTTCTCGATGAGCTTGACCGCCTTGTCGTTGGCCGTTTCGCCGTAGTTACGCGTTACGGTGACTTGCACGCCCTCGGGTATGTAGCTGCCCCGCAGTTGCTCGACGCGACGGATGACCTGGCTGGCGATCGTGATCGCGTTGGCACCCGGCTTCTTCGAGACCGCGATGGTGACGGCGGGCGCGTGTCCGGTCGGCGCCGAATCGCGACTCGCGGCGCCGGGACCCGTTCCCAGCCACACGTAGGACTCGGGCTGGTCAGGCCGAGCGGAAACGCCCGCAACGTCCTGGAGGAATACCGGCTTGCCGTGATCCACTCCGACCACCAGCGTCGCGACGTCCGCCTCAGTCGCCAGGAACTCGCCAGCGTCCACCGGTGTTACCCGATCGCCACCCTCCAGGCTTCCAGCATGCTGTACGACATTGGCAGCGAGCAGTGCGCGAGACAGATCTTCCACCGTGAGCCCGAAACCTGCGAGCTTCTGTGCGTCGAGTTGAACTCGCACGATGCTTTGCGGGCTGCCGATCGTGTATACGTTGCGAGTGCCGGGCACTCGCTTGATCTCGGATTCGATGGATCGCGCCACCTGCCCCAGCTCATAGGCGCCGCGTGACTGGTCCTGTGTCCAGAGAGTCAGCGTGACGATCGGGACGTCATCGATACCCTTGGGCTTTACCAGGGGCTGCAGGATCCCTGCGTTCGAAGGCCGCCAGTCCTGATTCGAATAGATCGCGTTGTAGAGCCGCACGATGGCGTCGGTGCGATGCTCTCCGACCTTGAACTGCACGCTGAGGATCGCGAGTCCGGGGCGGGAGGCGGAATAGATGTGCTCGACCCCGGAGATCTCCCCGAGCACCTGCTCCATGGGAGAGGACACCAGGCTTTCCACCTGCGCCGCGGAGGCCCCGGGAAACGGGATGAACACGTTGGCGAAGGTGACGTCGATCTGCGGCTCTTCCTCACGGGGAGTCGCCAGCACCGCAAACACGCCCATCAGCAGTGCGGCCAGCGCGATGAGCGGCGAGAGTGGGCTTGCCAGAAATCGCCGGGCGACCCGGCCGCTGAAGCCTAGCGGGCCGTGGCCGCCTCGACCCTTCGCTTCCTCCTGCGCCGGATCGTTCATCGACTTCACTTCGCCGCGGCGATCGCGACGCGCAGCTCCTTCATGGCTGCAAGCGGATCGAGTGCGATGCGCTCCCCTGCCGACAGTCCGGACAGGATCTCGACGCGGTCGCCGAAGCGATCGCCCACCCGGACCTGGCGCATCGAGGTGTGTCCGTCCGCATCGACGACATATGCCGCCGTGACCTCACTACGCTCGACGAGGGCGCGAGCCGGTACCAATATGCGGTCCGCTTCGCCGATGACGAATCCCACTTTCACGAACATCCCGGGGTACAGGTCGGTGGCGTTCTCCGGGAGCTCCAGTCGCGCCCGGAAGGTGCTGGACGGGGATGCGGCTTCAGGGAATACCGTCACCCTGGTCGCCTCGATGCGGCGTCCCTCGACGTAGACTGCGCCCTTCTTGATGCGCCGGACCTGCGCGACGATCGACTGCGGCACATCCACGGTGACGCGCAGGTATTGCAGCGAAAGTCCGCTCATCAGCGGGGTGCCGGGACCGACGGTCTCGCCGACCTGAACGAGCCGCTTCGTCACCACACCGGCATAAGGGGCGCGAACTTCGGTATAGGCGACGCCCTCTTGGGCACTCTCGAGCGCGGCGCGGGCGGCCGCGAGCCGCGCGACGGCAGCTTCCCGATTCGCGGCGACTTCATCGAATGTCGCCTTGGGAACGACCTTGCGCTCGTACATGTCAGCCATGCGCTGGTAGCGCGTCTGCGCCTCGGTCTCGCGCGCGGCAGCTTCGCGCAAGGCCGCTTGCGCCTGGAGCAGGCCGGCCCGCTGTTCCGTGGCACGCAGGCGAATGATGACCGCTCCGGCCGGGACGAAATCGTCCACATCATAGAGAACGGCCTCCACACGGCCCGAGGTCTGGGCCGCGACGGTACCCTGGTTGACGGCCTCGATGATGCCATCGAGCTTGCGTTCTATCGGTGTGCGCTCGGGCTGCACACTGATACTCGGCAGAGGCGTCGCCACCGGCAGCGGTGGCGACGGGTGATGTGCGCGACCACAACCCACTGCCAGTACGACAGCGGCGAGAGCGGCCAGAGCCGCAGGCGCAAGTTTGTGAGGTCGCCCGACCAATCTACCGGCTCAGTGAAATGCGGCTCCCGGAGTCTGCCCCCACTTCTTCAGAGCGATGGCGAGCGGGCAGAAACCGGTGAAGGCGGACTGAAGGAGATTCAATCCCACGAACCCCGTCAGAAAGAACCAGTAAGGGCTCACCAGCAGCCCCAGCGCCAGGCTCAGCAGCACCATCGAGCCTGCGAAAGCGAGCACTATGCGGTCGATCGTCATCGTAGTCCTCCGATCAGTACACGCGCCGATTATATTAGCTCTTGCTTAATTAGCAACTGCTAATTATACTGCGCGCAGGTAGAGGCCGGGCAAAGGGAATAGATGGTGGAGCGAGCGACCGCACGAAATCTGCGTGCAGCGACGGCCGCGGCGCGCGAGCTGCAGCCGCATGCCTTCAAGGCAGCGGAGCTCCTGAAGGCGCTGGCCAATGAGCAGCGCCTGATGATTCTGTGCAACCTGCTGCAGGGTCCCTTATCGGTTGGCCAACTCAACGAGCGAGTCTCCCTCAGCCAATCCGCCCTGTCCCAGCATCTGGCGGTGCTACGTGAGTCCGGGATCGTGCGCACCGAGCGCGAAGCGCAGAGCGTCTGGTACTCGCTCCCGGCCGGGGTCGTGAGGCGTCTGATAGCTGTTCTGCACGGAGAATTCTGCAAGCGCTGAGGCAGAGGCTCCGTTACCGCTCGGAGCGCTCAGGAGAAGCGCGTATCCGTACGCAGTACCCACAGTATCGGATGCAATGGCAGGTGCGCTAATTTTTTCCGATGAGCTACTACATCTCGAAGACCGTTGAGCGCCCATTCGATGACGTCGTTGCCGATGTGACTGCGCGTCTCAAGGAGCAGGGCTTCGGGCTTCTCACGGATATCGACGTGCAGGCGACGTTGAAGGCGAAGATCGGCGCGGATATGAGCAAGTACCGCATTCTCGGCGCCTGCAATCCACGCTTCGCGCATGAAGCGTTGCAGCTCGAGGATAAGCTCGGCGTGCTGCTCCCCTGCAATGTAATCGTGCGGGAGACGCGGGACCGAAAGGTCGAGGTGGCGAGCGTCGATCCCGTCACGGCGATGGAGCGCACCGGCAATGCAGCTCTGAGATCGACGGCTGAGGAAGTTCGCCGCCTGCTGGGCAACGCCCTGTCGCGGCTGGGTGAGTAGCTGCATGCATCCCTATCCGCACACCTATGTTGCCTCCGCTTTGGCGCAGAGCACCGGATTGGTGAGCGTTGCCTCACCCAAGCTGCCGAGTTTGGAGACCGCGCCACCTTTGCAGTTCGACGGGCCAGGAGACGTGTGGTCGCCGGAGACGCTACTGTGCGGCGCGCTCGTCGATTGCTTCATACTCACCTTCCGTGCAATAGCCCGCGCGGCGCGCTTTAAGTGGTTGCACCTGGAATGTCGTGTCGAAGCTGTGCTCGAGCGTGTCGAAAAGGTCTCGCAGTTTACGCGCTACACGACTTTCGCCACGCTGACCGTGCCGGCGGACGCCGACGCGGCAGAGGCGCGCGAACTCCTCGAGCGAGCCGAGCACGGCTGCCTGATCGCAAACTCGCTCCGCGGCACCCGCCTCCTCGAGACCCAGATCATCACAGCCGAACCCGCGATCGCCCTGCCCATCGAATCTTCGAAGCTCGCCTCGTGACTGCTGCGCTGCCAGTCGGCCGATGATCCGGCTTCGTCCTTGTTCCTTAGGTCCGCGTTCAGTCTGCAAATCGCTGCTGAGCCTCGAATAGGCGCGCAGCCACAGCCCCAAAGATAAAACCGCCGACATGCGCTGCGTATGCCACCCCACCCGCCGGCTGCCCAGTGACCGCTGCCAGACTGAGGAACTGGATCAGGAACCAAACCCCGATGAGCAAAGCTGCCGGTATGTATGTGACGCTGACGAACACCAGAATTACCAGTAAAGATCGAATCCTGTCGCGAGGGTAGGTCACCAGAAATGCGCCCATGACGGCAGCAATCGCCCCGCTCGCACCCAGGGCAGGGACGGTCGACGCTGGAGCCGCGGCGACTTGCGCCAGCATCGCCGCCACGCCTCCAAGAATGTAGAAGGCGAGATACCTCCCAGGCGCCATGAGGTCCTCGATCTCGGGCCCGAAGGCCCAGAGGAATATCATGTTGCCGATGATGTGCAACCAACCGGCGTGCAAGAACATGGCGGTCAAGAGCGTGACCAGGTGATGACCTGCTGCGATGTCGGCAGGAATGACCGCCCAGCGCAGTACGAACTCCTGGCCGCGAGAGAGTTCGAGAACGAACACGAGCGCATTGAGCGCGATAATCGCGAGCGTAACCCACGGGAATCGCATGGGACGCCGCGATGCATCACTCAGTGGAACTACCGCGACCACATCAGCTCCTAGTTAGCCGCCGAGCCCGCAGTACCCGTCAGGATCGCCTCGCCAGATACTGCTGGTGGCAGTGCCCCGAAAACGCGCGCCCCGGCCGGACTTCGGCCCGGCGCTGATCCGTACAACCAGGGACCCCACGCAGCGCTGCCTTCAGGCCGCGGCGCGCACGACGCTCGCGCCCGTAATGTCAGCGAGCGTCGGCGTGCCGGCCTGGCGCATGATCGCTACGAGTTCACGGTTGAGGATGTCGAGCACCGCCTCGACGCCGCTCTGACCGAAGGCAGCCAGCCCCCAGGCCTGCGGCCGGCCGATGCCGACCGCGGTCGCCCCGAGCGCGAGCGCCTTGAAGATGTCGGTGCCGCGGCGGATGCCGCCGTCGACGAACACCGGGATGCGGCCCCTGACCGCCGCGACCACCTCGGGCAGGCAGTCGATGCTGGCGCGCAGCGTCTCTTCGTCGCGCCCGCCGTGGTTCGATACCACGATTCCGTCCGCGCCGTGCTCGAGCGCCAGCGCTGCATCCTCGCCGGTGACGATCCCCTTGATGATCAGGCGGCTCTTGACCTGCGCGCGCAGGCGGTCGAGGAACTCGAGAGTGATATCCGACGGCGCCAGCGTCGTCACGTGCGACACGTCGAGACCCGCAAAAACGGGGCCGCGGCGCCACATATCGTGGGTGTTGTTCACGTGACAGTCAGTGCACTGGCGGCTGTCCTCGCGCATGGCACGCACGAGCGTCCCGTTGTAGCGCGGGTAGTTGCGTAAGTCGACTGTGAGAGCGATTGCGCTGCAGCCGGCGGTCTCCGCGCGCCGCAACAGGCCGAGCGTGACCGTCCAGTCGTCTGTTGCATAGAGCTGGTGCCAGAGCGGTGCGCCGTGGGCAGCGGCGCACTCGGGGAGTGAGACCGATGATCCGGTGCAGAACATGAACTGCGTGGCGCGCGACCTGCAGGCGCGGGCTACGGCGAGCTCGCCCTCCGGGTGGAAGGCGCGCTCGGACGACACGCAGGACACGTAGAGCGGGCTCGCCCAGGTGGTCCCGAAGACCTTGCGCGATGTGTCGATGTGCCTCAGGTTCGCGAAGCGCCGTGCCCGGATCTCGTAGTGCGCGAAGGCTTCGTGGTTGCGTGCGACGGTACGGTCGTCGTCGACGCCCGTGGCGAGAAAGGCGAAATGCGCCGGTGGCAGCGCCGCGCGCGCCAGCGGCTCGAAGTCCATGACGTCGATCACCTGATCGGCGGAGGTGATTGGGGGCGGTGCACGGCGGTAGAGCACGGAGGGCGGCGGTGTCTCGTCAGCCAGCGCCCAGGACCAGAACGCCGGCAGCGCGGCAGCGCCACCGAGAAACGAACGCCGCGTGAGCGGCTGTCGTCGCCGTCGCATCGTTCCCCTCCTGACCTGAGGCGGTGAGGATCTTCTCACTGCCTCCGCGGGCGGCAGCTTAGCCTAGTCCGCGCCAGTTGCCACCGGTGACTTGATTTGCCGAACCGGCAAAACGTCGCTTCTCGGCTTCGTGAACGCTCGGGCAGGCGCAGAGCCTTGCCGTTCCAGACTGCCGTTCATGCCGTCAGGCTTCGTCCTTGCCATCCAAGCGTTGACGTAGCGTCGTCAACACCCGGTGCGCGGTCTCGATGTCCTTAACCGCTAACCCCTGAGCGATTCGATTCACCCACGGCCCCTGTAAGCGCATAGCAGACTCAAATGTCTGCTTGCCCTTGTCGGTCAGGACGACGAGTTGAGCGCGTCGGTGATGCGGATTCGTCTGAAACACGACGAGTCCAGCCTCCTTCAAGTCGTTGATGATTCTCTGCACGTTCTGGCGATTCGCACCCATGTCGCGTGCCAGCCAAGCAACCGGCTGCGGGCGCTCCGCATAGGCGATTGCACCGAGAACCTGCCAGCGGGCACTGGTCAATCCAAGCCCGTCGACCAATCGATCACCCGCAGTCAGCAGCAGGTTGTTCACCCGGAAAAGATTAAGGATGAGATCAGTTGCGGCCTGGCCAGCTGGACTCTGTCTTGTGCTGCTCTGCGGCATCACGGCACCTCGCCTCTTACTTGACATGATGATGTCAATGTTTTACTAATAGCAACATCGTACCAGATTGACATCATCACACCAATCTCAGGAGAGCCAATCATGCTGTCGCTTCGCCCCCTCGACCCCTCATTCCCGATCGAGCGTCAGATCGCCCTCGACACCGGCCCAGTCGTCCTGGTGAATCTCTTCACGTTGGACAAGGCGGACGAGCCGGCTCTTCTGAAAGCCTGGCAGGCCGATGGGGCGTTGATGAAGCAGCAGCCCGGATTCATCTCGACCCAGCTGCATCGCGCTACGGGGGAAAGCCCCACTTACCTGAACTATGCCGTGTGGGAGTCGACGGCCCACTTTCGGGCTGCATTCTCGCACCCGCAGTTCCGCGCCAGCCTTGCTGCTTATCCGAGCTCGACCGTCGCCTCGCCACATCTGTTCCAAAAGGTTGCCGTCACCGGGATCTGCGTGGCATGAAGAAGATAATTCACCCCGTGGCAGGCGCGATCGCCATTCTTGTGATCGCGACGTTTTGGCTCTCGACTGCACTTACTGAGCTGCTCGGCTCGGAATCCGCGGTCGTCTGGGTGAAGACAGCAATTCCTTGGGGATTCCTGTTGCTGATTCCGGCGCTGGTCGCGGTAGGAGCCTCCGGGTTTGCGTTGTCGAAAGGGCGGCGGGTCGGGCTCATTGCCACGAAGCTGAGGCGCATGCCGCTGATAGCCGCGAATGGACTTTTGGTTCTGATCCCATCCGCACTCTTTCTCGCTTCGAAAGCGCGAGCAGCCGAGTTTGACGGTGTCTTCTATGGCATGCAGGCGCTCGAGCTGGCCGCGGGTGCCGCAAATATCACCCTTCTCGGGCTCAACATGCGAGATGGGCTGCGGATGAAAGGTTGGCTCAGGCATCGGCCGGCGTGATTTTTGCTTCTTCTGCCCGGATATTGGCCGCACAAGCTACGTGGCACGATGCGTCGGCGTCAATCATTTGCTTGGGAGCTGCAACCAGATCTCGTTACGACGCAGGAACCACGGCGTGAACGGTGAGTTATAACGGGAGTAAATTGGTTCGCTCGCCCATTGCACGCCCGCCTCCCTCAACGTCCCCTCCAGCTGCGCCAGATGCTTGTTGTAGTTGGCATCCGACCAGAATCCTGAGAAGCGGATGACGGCCACGCGCATCGGCTGCACCTGCCGAAGGGCAACGCGCTGGTCCATAGGTTCGGGCGCGGTGGCCAGCGTCACGCTCTTGGGTAGCACGAACTGGACCAGATACCCGCCCGGCGCGGCGCGCTGCGACACCGGAGCCGTCATTTCCAGTTTCACCGGCGCCGCGGTCTGCGTGACTGGTGCCGCCATCGCAAGCTTCTTCTCGCCTCTATTCTGGCCAAAGATATAGCCGGCCAGAATCCGGAATGCCTTGTTGCCAGCCTCTGTGGCGGACCCAGCCACCAACACCTCGGCCACCACATAGGGAGCGTATTGCCGCACCTCGATGTCACCAAGTTTCCGGGTGACCTCGTAGGCGGGCTCTTCGATGGCGTGGGTCGGCATGGGTGCAGTGATCAGTGCGAACGCAAGGGGCAAGATCAATTTCGAGATGCGCATCGGTGGAAGCGTCGGTCGCGCGATTGCGCCAAGGGAAATCGAGGCCCCGAGAGCCGGAGCCTCGTCCCTGCCTCTTACTTCTTAGCCGGCATGATGACCGTGTCGATCACATGGATCACACCGTTGGACGCAGCGATGTCGGTCGCGGTGACATTTGCATTGTTCACCATGACCTTACCGCCCACGACTCTGATCTTCACCGGTGAGCCCTCGAGCGTGTTCGCCTGCGTGAGTTTCACGACGTCAGCGGCCATTACCTTGCCCGCTACGACGTGGTAGGTCAGCACCGCGGTCAGTGCTGTCTTGTCCTTCAGCAGCGCGTCAAGGTCGGCCTTGGGGATCTTGGCGAATGCCTCATCAGTCGGCGCGAAAACTGTGAACGGGCCTGGTCCCTTGAGCGTGTCGACCAGATCGGCGGCCTGCAGCGCCGCTGCCAGCGTCTTGAACGAGCCGGCGGCGACGGCGGTGTCGACGATGTCCTTGGACGCTGCGAGCGCCGTTCCGTGGGCACCGATCGTACCGAGCGCCACGGTTGCCGCCAGCATGACGTTTTGAATCTTGTTCATGGGTAAGTCTGTCCTCTATGGGAGTGGATGGAGGTTATTCAGCCTGCTGTCCAGGTCCTGTCGAGGTACTTTGCATTGTTATCCATATGTTGTCAATAGTTTGTGAGATATAGATATTGACATTACATGGACAAGCCTCCAGATTCTCACAATGAATAGCAAGACCAAGGCCAACGAACAGCGTCATCCGATGCGCATGGTCGTGCTGCGCACCGGACTCAAACCGGATGTGCTTCGCGCCTGGGAAAAACGTTACGGCGTGGTTGCGCCCGTTCGCTCCGACGGTGGCCAGCGCTTGTATTCGGATGAGGAAATTGAACGCCTCTCGCTGCTCACGCGCGCGGTCAGCGGTGGGCGCGCCATCAGCCAGGTCGCGAAGCTGCCCGTGCGCACGCTCAGGGAGCTGGTCAAGAAGGATGCCAACGCCCCGCGTTTCACACCGGCACCGATACTGGCAATTCCCTCAGACTCGCGAGAATCCGTGCACGACGCAGCGTTCGCCGCCGTCGAAAGCTTCGATTCCGTCAAACTGGAGGCCGTGCTTCGCGGCGCCGCCTTGCGCCTCGGAATCGATGCCGTGCTGGATGGCGTCGTCGGACCCCTGTTGCTCACGATCGGCTCGCGCTGGCGGGCGGACCTGCTCCGGCCAGCACAGGAACACCTTGCCACGGGGGTCCTCCGCCGCACGCTGAACTGGATGATGGACGACGGCCATCTGCCGGCCGACTCGCCGGCACTTGTCGTCGCGACCCTCACGGGCCAGACCCACGAGATCGGTGCCATGCTTGTTGCGGCCGCTGCTTCGAGTGAGGGCTGGCGCGTCGTCTATCTTGGCCCGAACCTGCCGCCCGCAGAGATTGGCGTGGCGGCTGAACGCACGAATGCATCCGCCATTGCGCTCAGTTTCGTGTATCCGGCCGACGATCCTGCCATTGCGGGAGCCTTGCGCGAACTACAGGCCGCGGCGCCGGCAAGAACGCCGATTCTCGCTGGCGGAAGCGCCGCCCCGAACTACGCGAGTGCGTTGTCCGCAGTGGGGGCCCACAGACTCGGTTCAATCGGCGAGTTGCGCGCCTGGTTGAATGCGGAGATCCGAGATCGATGAAGTACGCACATCGAACCGAACTAGTCGTTAAGCCGGAGCGTGACGGATATGCACATGCCCAGGTTTCTTGGAGGCGCACAAGAAACGGCTACGCCGGTGCAGCACCCCTGACCGCGCCGGCGCCCTCGAGCGCGAGACCGCGAGGCCGCGGCGCGCAGCCTCCTCGAGGATGAATTGGCGCTCTGATTGGGCTTCCCGAAGCCTCCGCGTAATGCCAACGGCGAACGCACATACCCGCTGGATCAACAGGTCCGCCTGCGCTCGATCCGGCGGCTGATCGATTCGGGCCTGAGGCCGGGGCACGTGCTGCGTGCGACCGACAGCGAGCTCGCGGCGCTGCTGCGCCAGGTGCCGGGCTCAGGCGGAACCGAGCTGACCGAGTCGGGCCCGGTTCGAGACCTCGCAGCGCTGCTCGAGCGCCGGCAGATGTCGCTGTTGCAGTCCCGGCTGACGAGCTCGCTGCTGCAGCTTGGTGTACAGAGTTTCGTCACGGAGATCGCGGCGCCGCTCACCACGCGGGTAGGGGAGCTGTGGCAAACGGGACGGATCGCAGTGGCCGAAGAGCATCGCTACAGCGAGATCCTGCAGCAGTTGTTGCGCTCGGCGATGCGCACCGATCCGGCCGCGGGGGAACGGCCGCGCATACTGCTCACGACGCTGCCGGGGGAGCCGCATGGGCTCGGGCTGCTCATGGTGCAGGCGTGGCTCGCGGGCGAGCGAGTGCACTGTGTGTCCCTCGGAACGCAGACTCCGGCGACCGAGGTCGCGGCCGCAGCGCTCGCATACCAGGTCGACGTCGTCGGGCTCTCCTTCAGTCGAATCCACACTCCCGCGGCGGCGCGCCGAGAGCTCGGCGCGCTGCGCGCCGTGGTGGATGCATCAATCGAGGTTTGGGCCGGTGGCAGCCTTTGGCAGCACGCGCGCAAGAAGCTCCCGGGTGCGGAATACCTGGTGGATTTCTCCGACCTGGCAGCGGCGATCAAGCGATGGCAGTGAACTCCGCGACCGGGCGTCAGCAACCCGCTATCGGGCGGATGGGAGAGCGATATGGCCAGCATCTTTCCCGACCGACGACTTGTGCTACTCGCGCACGGCAGCAAGGACCCTCGTTGGCAGCTGCCGTTCCGCGAATTGATGACCGAGCTGGAGGCGCGTCTCGGGGCGGACGGCGTACGTATTGCCTACCTGGAGTTCATATCGCCGACACTGGAGGAGGTCGCGCAGGAGGCTGCGAGGGATAACAAGCGCGAGCTCCTGGTTCTTCCCTTCTTCCTGGCTACGGGCGCGCATCTTGCCGCGGACATCCCCGCACAAGTGCGCCAGGCGAGCCGGCAATGCCCGCAATTGCAGATCGGGCTCGCGCCACCGATCGGTGAGCATCCACGCGTCAAAGCGCTGTTTCGAGAAATCGCATGTGAGTACGCACGCGCAGAAAGGGAGGCACCCTGAAAGACCATTGCAACGGGCGCGCGCTAGAGCCCGATCAGCGTGCCTTGACTGCCGCCAGGGTGACCATTCCAGCGGCCCGCTGCCCCACGATCGATAGCCCCGCCGCCTCAATCCGCCCGCGAACCCACTCGGATGACAGCCGAAGCTTCTGATAGCTGCTCTTGTGCAGTGACCAGAGACCGGCGCCGTCGCGAAGGTAGATGAGGTCGTTCACGACGACCGTCTCGGGACTGCCGTATTCGAGGAAGCAGATCATCGCACGCCCGTCATCGCCGCGTACCGGGACGAAGCGGTCGAGACCCTGCAATTCGGTGCGGCTGAGATCCCGGTAGGTTGCCACGAACAGGCCCTGTGGCTTGAGAGCGCGCGCCACTGAGTGCAACAGCTCAACGACCTCCTGACGATTCGACAGATGCGTGAGAGTGTCACCCATGCAGACGACGAGACTGGCCTTACCCGGGGCCACGAAGTCGTTGAGGTTACGAATATCGGCATGCCGGATCTCAATGTGGTGCGATTCGATCTGGGCGATTCGGGCGGTCAGCGTCGCGAGCAGTTTGTGACTTGTGTCGAGCGCGAGAACGCGGTAGCCGAGCTTCGACAGCGCGAGGGACTGAAAGCCAGAGCCGCACCCTAAGTCCACCGCAAGACTGTCGTTGCCTGCCCTGCCCGCGATCTCCTCGAGCAGCGCCTGCTGTTCGGCGACCTTGCGCTCGAGCGACGTACCGAACATCCAGTCGTAGTGGTCCGCCAACAGGTCCTCGTAGTGGGACTGAACGCTGGACGGGACTGTTTGGGAGGGCATCATCCGCATCCTGCTCGAGCTCAGGCCGCGGCAAATCGCGTGGCTCGCCGCAGGCGCTGTGCGGCTTCGAGCAGGGTCAGAGACAGGAGATCACGCTGCGCGTGGCTGCCACCGATGCGATGGGCGAACGCCGGAAGCAGGCCAAGAGCCTGAGTGGCTCTTGGGTAGTCGCCGCGGCCGAAAGCCATGAGGGCGCGGCACACGGGCAGGCCGACCAAACGCGTCGTCTCGCCATAGCGGGTGATGGGCGATTGGCTTCTCTGCAAGGCATTCTCGAGCCGCTGGGCGCTTCGCCAGTCCTTTGCCCCGACGAACGCCAGCATCGCGTGCATGTCGTTAAATGTGCAGTACCCGTCCTCTATGTGTCCCTCCCAGGCTGCGGCTAGCTCGGTCCAGCGCTCGCCGGCGTCACCGTCCAGCAGCTCGACGCGCCACAGGAGCGCCGACGCATCGATCAGGTCGGAGACCTGGACAGAGCGGCTACCACGCACGTGCTCATCGTAGACTGCCAGCGCAGCCCGGAGCCGGCCTTGGGCAAGGTGAAACAGACCCCCATGCCACCACAGGTGCGTGGCTGCCACCGTATCCGCAGCCCAGTAGACGCGCCGCTCGTCCATCCAGCGCAGTCCCGCGGTCGCGTCTCCGGTCATTTCATAAACGTGTGTCAGCGCATGGTGGGCGCGGGCATCCCAGGGGTCGAGCTCGAGTGCACGCAGCCCCTGCTCGGCAGCCCGCGGGTACCGCCCGGACTCCACGAGGCCAAACGCCTGCATCGCGAGTACCGCGTGGTAACCCGGAACGTCCTTCGACCACGCCGGCAGGACCGCGCTGATGCGTGCGTCCATGCCCTCGACGTCGCCCGTCAAGTAGTCGAGTGCGTGGCCGACCTGCAGCGCGAGCACGTCGCGCGGATACTCATCCAGCAGGCGCTGCACGATGATCTTGAACGATTCGAAGTCGTCGGCGAGCACCGCTCCCATGCCGGCGACGTGCAGCCGCTCGCGGGGGGTGGCAGGCAGCTTCGAAGCGGTGATGCAGGCGGCGTGCGCCTGCCGTACACGCAGCCGATCGCGACTGCACAGGTCGAAGTAGGCGCTCAGCACGTGGGCCATAGTGAACGCCGGCGCCGCCCGCACCGCGTGCTCGAGGTGTGCCTCGGCGCCGCTGCGCCAGCTCAAGTGTGCGTCCAGCGCGCGCTCGAAGGCGTCCCGGGCGGCGGGCGTCGCCCCAGAGATTTCCAGATCGCGATGATCTCTGAGCGTCATAGACCGCCTCAGGCCTTGGTAATCACGATCTCGAGATACTCGCCGGGCACGACCAACGAGTCAGGCCCGGCAACATTCCACCGGCCGAGCAGCTCGCCGAGCGCTGCGCTCAGTTGCGACTGCCGCGCGGCATCGAGCGCGCCGAAGGCCTTGTGCGTCGGCCCGTAGAAGGTGCGGAACACCTCGATCCAGTGGGCCGCCGAGCGATAGCGAAAATTGAAGTGCCGCCGCAGGCAACGCAGGTCTGTTGCGTATGGGCCGAACAGCTCCACGATGTACGGCTCGGAGCCCCACAACATCGGTGAGAGGGTGCCCGGCGGCGGCGCGACGAAGCTGCCGACGACACGGAAGAGCTCGCCGAGGAAGCCTTCGGGAGTCCAGTTCGCCAGGGCGATACGTCCGCCGCTGCGCGTTACACGCAGCAGCTCCTGGGCGGCCCGATGATGCTCCGGCGTGAACATCACGCCGAACGTGGAAAGCACGACATCGAAAGCCCCGTCGGCGAATGGCAGATTCTCGGCATCGGCTACCTGGAAGGAGATCTCCAGACCCTCGGCCTTGGCTCGCGCCGCGCCCTTTTCCAGCAGCTGCGGCACATAGTCGGTGGATGTCACGCGAGCAAAGCGGCGTGCCGCTGCGAGAGAGGCGTTGCCGTTGCCTGCGGCGACGTCCAGCGTCCTTTCGCCGGCGCGCACGTCGGCGAGCTCGGCGAGCGACTCGCCGACGATCTGCAAGGTGGTGCCGATGATCGCAAAGTCGCCGCTCGCCCAGGTGGCCTGCTGGCGTCGTTTGATGGCGTTGAAATCGATTACGGAGCCGGTTGCCGGCTGCGCCGCGCTCGGTGTGCTCATGTGATTCTCCTCGATCGAGACTACGATGGCAGCAAGTCTGGCGCGCGCCCTCGATTGACGCTGCACCGCTCGTCCTGCAGACTTGCTTGCGCGTCCGCATCGAGCAACGGCTTGATCCAGCGTCCGCGCGCCTTGATTCAGCGTCCGCCGATCCAGAAGCTCGATGAGTCGCGATACCCTGTCGGATCTGTTACGGAGCGTGCGTCTGCGCGGCGCCGCCTTCTACTACGTCAGTTTCCGTGGGCAATGGTCAGCCGGGGCGGGGGCTGCCAAAGAGATCGCACATGTGGTGATGCCCGGGTGCGACCACGTCATGGAATACCACATGTTCGCCAAGGGAGACGGTTGGGCTGCCCTGGATGGGCTGCCGCCGGTGCGATTGCAGGCGGGCGATGTGGTGCTGTTTCCCCAGGGCGATCGACATGTGATCTCGAGTGCCCCGGGCCTGCCACCGGGCGAGCAGCGGCCGGAATCGCTGTTGGCCCGGGATGGCCGGCGGCCGGTGCCGATCTCCTTCCATGAGGGCATCGTCGACGCCGGCCCCATGCCGATCGAGAACGCCGATGCAATCGTGGTCTGCGGGTTTCTCGGCTGCGATCTGCGGCCGTTCAATCCACTCATCGCAGCGCTGCCGCGTATTCTGCATCTGCCGGCGTCGCGTGCCGGTGGCTGGGTCGCTCACGCCATCGATCAGGCCGTGCTCGAGAGCAACGAGCGACGGCCCGGGGGCGACGCCGTCCTCGAGCGCTTGTCGGAGATGATGTTCGTCGACGCCGCACGCCGCTACCTCGAGAGCCTGCCAGAGGACTCGGTTGGCTGGCTTGCAGGGCTGCGCGAGCGTCACGTGGGCAAAGCATTGGCGCTGATGCATGAGCGTCCGGCGCACCAGTGGAGCGTCGACAATCTGGCGCAAGAGGTGGGTCTGTCGCGCTCGGCGTTACACGAGCGCTTCGTGCGCTATCTAGGCCAGGCGCCCATGCAGTATCTGGCCAGCTGGCGCATGCAGCTCGGCGCGCGATTGTTACGCGAATCCAGCCGCATCGTCGCCGACATCGCTCTGGAGGTCGGTTATGACTCCGAAGCCGCGTTTACTCGCGCTTTCAAGCGAATGGTTGGCACACCACCAGCCGCCTGGCGCAGGGCCCAGGCAGGCAGCCCCCGAGCTGAATCGGAGGATGATTCCCGGAGGGCGAAGCAGCTGAAGGTGATGCCTGCGGCGCGCCACTCGACGTCTCGAGCACGCGTGCGCGATACCGGTTGAAGAGCTCGCAGCGTCTCGAAAATCAATCCCATGTTTTCGCAGGTTCGCTGAGCGCTGGGTCTCATCCCATGAGAACATGCGGCATTGTAGCTACGTATTGCAGCTACGGCAGTTGGGACATGTCGCCTGCTGGAATAGTAGATGTACGTCGGGGGAGCAATCGGAGCACGGCACCTGTTACCTACCGAGCGGACAGGAGATATTTCAATGCAAATCATGCGTAATGGCACGCAGCCCTCGATGAAGGGCCCGGCAGAATGGTTCACCGGCGCTGTGCGCATCGATTCCATGTTCCAGCGCAGCGAACCGTCGCGACTCACCGGCGCCATCGTAACCTTCGAACCTGGTGCGCGAACCGCCTGGCATAGCCACCCGCTCGGGCAGACATTGATTGTCACTTCTGGCGCGGGCTGGACCCAGTGCGAGGGCGAACCCCGGGTCGAAATCCGTGCTGGAGATGTGATCTGGTGTCCGCCGGGGCACAAGCATTGGCATGGCGCCACAGCGACCACCGCGATGACGCACATTGCTATCCAGGAATCGCTCGACGGCAAGAACGTCACCTGGATGGAGCAGGTCACCGATGCGCAATATCTTGGCACCGACGGCCGTGACTAATTTGTAACGCCCGGAGTGGTTCCACTGACGACAAAGGACGAGCCCATGATTTTGGACGAGACCTATTCCCTTGCCAACGGCGTGAAGATTCCCAAATTGGGACTCGGCACTTGGATGATCAGCGACGATACAGTTGTGAAAGCTGTACGGAACGCTGTAGCGATGGGCTACCGCCATTTCGACACGGCCCAGGCTTATGCAAATGAGCGCGGCGTGGGCGAAGCCGTACGCAGTTGTGGTATCTCACGCGCTGCCCTTTTCATAACCACGAAAGTGCACGCCGAATCCAAGACATACGCACAAGCGAAAGAAGGCGTCGACCGATCGTTGCACACCCTGGGCCTGGATTACATCGACATGATGCTGATCCACAGTCCGCAACCTTGGGCCGCATTCGGGAGCAGCGATCGCTACTTCGAAGGCAATCGCGAGGCTTGGCGCGCGCTAGAGGAAGCCCATAACGCAGGCAAACTCCGAGCAATCGGAGTGTCGAACTTCCAGCAGGCCGATCTCGACAACATCCTCAACAACGGCACCGTCAAGCCGGCGGTCAACCAGATCTTGGCGCATGTTGGCAACACGCCATTCGATCTGATTGCTTACACCGAAAGCAAGGGCATTCTGGTGGAAGCCTATTCGCCGATGGGCCACGGTGAAATTCTGGAAAACCAGGCCTTGAAGACCATGGCGCAGCGATACGGCGTTACGCTGCCGCAGCTGTGCATCCGGTACTGCTTGCAGCTCGGAATGCTGCCGTTGCCGAAAACTGCGAATCCGAACCATATGCGCAGCAACGCCGCCCTTGATTTCGAAATTTCCGCAGCGGACATGCAAGCCTTGAAGGGAGCTGAACCTATCAAGGACTACGGTAAGTCGGCAGTGTTTCCCGTTTATCGCGGCGCGTAATGATGCCGATGGAATGAGCACACGTCACGGCACACTGGCTCTCGACCGCACTCCGACAACAGCCGCCGTGTGCCTGCAGAAATCCGCAGGGTCTTCAATCCGACGGTATGTAACCCCTTGTCTCCCCGCAGGAAACAGGGTCACTCCTGCTGTTACGCCTTCTGCCCCATCTGTAACTCCGCGACTTTGAAGGGCACCCCACACCCGCCAATCCCGCAGTACCCGTCGGGATTCTTCGCCAGGTACTGCTGGTGATAGTCCTCGGCGTAGTAAAACTGCGGCATATCGAGGATTTCGGTGGTGATGGCGCCGCGCCCGGCTCCCGTAAGGCCTCGCTGATAAATGCGCCGCGACTCCTCGGCGGCGGCGCGTTGCGCCTCATCCTGCACGTAGATGGCCGAGCGGTACTGCGTGCCGATGTCGTTTCCCTGCCGCATCCCCTGGGTGGGGTCGTGCGATTCCCAGAACGCCTTCAGCAGCTGCTCGTATCCGATCTTCTTCGGATCGTAGATCACGCGTACGACCTCGGCATGCCCGGTCTCCCCGGTGCAAACCTCCTCATAGGTCGGATTGGGGGTGAAGCCGCCGGCGTAGCCGACCGCGGTCGAGTAGACGCCGGGCAGCTGCCAGAACAGTCGCTCCGCTCCCCAAAAGCAGCCGAGCGCGAACAGCGCCTCCGACAGCCCGGCGGGAAACGGCGGGACGATGCGGTGGCCGTTCACGAAATGGACCTCGCGGACCGTCATCGCGGTGGCGCGTCCCGGCAGGGCGTGCTCCTGCGCAGGCATGTCTACTCTCTTGCGTGCCAGAGCCATGGGAATCTCCTCTCCTTTTATGGCCTGGGAGTGTGGGGACATCGGCCCACCGACTCAAGTCCCCGGGATCACCCGTGTTAAGCTCATCTCACATGGGTATAAGCCAGCCACAGAATCTCACGACGCCGCCGATCGAGAGGCTGCGCCCCTACGGGATCCGCGTCAGCCTGCCGCCCGGAGACCCGTTCCGCAAGCTCCTCGGCCCCGAGTGGCAGCGTCTGCACTGGTATCCGACGCCGGCCGAGCGCGATGCCGCACTGATCGAGATGAGCCGGCGGCACGAGTACTCGCGCGCCGGCGACAAGCCGGCGCTGGTATTCAAGAAGATCGAGAAGCTAGCCGAGAGCCGCGGCCTCTGACGCCGCGTGCAGCCTGTACCGGTCGCGCCCGATGACAGTCGGGCGCAGCTCCCGGCGCGGCATGGATTCCCCGGGGGGCCACCGCCTGCTAACGTGAGCGCTCGAGCATCCGTCGAGCCAAGGAGTTCGACCATGGCCAGCCCCGCACCCAGGGATCCCGCCAGCTATCCGTACGAGACGCACCTCGACATCAGGTTCGCACCGCTCTCGGTGGTGGACGTACCGTCGCTCATCGCCGGGGTTCGGCACCCCTGGTACAACCAGACTCTCTGCCGGGTAAACGACTCGGTGATCCGTCTCGGCGTCTTCGAGCCGGGCGAGTACCACTGGCACAAGCACGATCAGGACGACGAATTCTTCTTCGTGCTCGAAGGGCGCTTCGTCATCGACCTCGAAGGCCGCTCGATCGAGCTGAAGTCACGGCAAGGCTGCGTCGTACCGAAGGGCACCCTGCATCGCCCGCGCGCGCTCGAGCGTTCGGTGATCCTGATGGCCGAGACCAGCGCGATCGTCCCGACGGGCGACCCATGAGCGCAGCCGCCGGCGCGGCCCCCATCCGCCCGGTGGCGGCCGCGGACTACGCGCAATGGCTGCCGCTCTGGGAGGGCTACAACGCCTTCTACGGACGCGCGGGTCCGACCGCGTTGCCCGCAGAGATCACCTGGACGACCTGGCAACGCTTCCTCGACCCGGCGGAGCCGGTACACGCACTGGTGGCGGATTGCGCCGGGCGGCTGCTCGGCCTCAGCCACTATCTGTTCCACCGCAGCACCACCCACCTCGAGCTCGTGTGCTATCTGCAGGATCTCTACACTGCCGCGGATGCCCGCGGGCAGGGAACGGGCCGGGCCCTGATCGAGGCAACTGCGACACGGGCGCGGGCCGCCGGCGCCGCGCGCCTCTACTGGCTGACCCACGAGACGAACGAAACCGCGCGGCGGCTCTACGACCGCCTCGCCGACAACTCGGGATTCATCGTCTATCGCCGCCAGCTTTGAGCGAAGGTCGAGCAGGCGGCAAGAGCGCCGCGGCGACTCTTGCCAATCGTCTAGAACGTCCGCCCGAGGAACAGGTAGAAGGCCTGGTTGCCGTGCTCGTCGAATCCCATCGCCAGATACAGCGGTCCGAGCAGCGTGTCCATGCCGAGAAACACGCTGGCATCCTTCTGCGTGTTGCCGAAGGTCGCCTCGCTGCGGCTCTCCCAGACGTTGCCCGCCTCGAGCGAGGCGCCGAGATAGGTCGGCACGTCGAAGTAGCCGGGGCCGCCGCGGCCGATCTGCCGGTAGTACATGATGCGCGCGATGCCGTAGTTCGGTCCGAGCAGCGAGTTGGCGCGCAAGCCCGAGAGATTGAGAAACCCCCCCAGCGGGAACAGCAGGTTGAGATCGTTGACGTTCGCCTGCAGCGTGGTGCCGCCGGCGGCGGAGAATGAGAACGTATCGCGCCCGAAGGAATAGGCGCCGAGATAGCTCATCGTCACCTGGTCGGAATACTGCCCGAGGCCGCTGGTGTCGCGGTTGGCGCTCCACTGCAGACTCGCCTGCTGACCGCTGTGCGGGAAGTTGATGTCGTCGAGCCGGTCATAGGTAAGGCGCACGAAGTAGTTGATGAGGTCGAAGGGCGTGAAGCTTTCCTCGGGCAGATTCGGATCGGTCGGATCGCCGACCGCGAGCACGTAGTGCCCCTGCTGGCGCTGCACACCGACGCGCGCCTCGCCCCAGTTGCCGAACTGGTAGCCGAAATCGGCGCCGTACTGGAAAGTGTGTACCCGGTATTCCGCCTCGAGGCTCTGCTGGTTGAACCAGTAGAGATCGCGCACCTCGTCCGAAACGTGCGGCATGACGAACCAGCCGGAGAACTCCGCGAGCGGCAGGAACAGCTCCGTCGACACCAGCGAGGTCGTGCCCCCCTGAAGGTCGGTAACCCACTCGCCCGCGTTGCGCGTGATGCCGGACATGACGAAGCGCACCGCGGCCTCGTAGGTGGCGTGCCCCTGGAAATCGTCCTGGAGACTGAGTCCGAAGCGCAGGTAGTTGGGGCCCATCGAGCTCGGGCGAGCATCGAGCGCGAGGCCGTAGTAGTTGTCACGCGCCACGACGCGGTAATCGAGCGTGTCGAGCCCGCCGAGGCCATAGAGCGCCGTCACCCGGCGCGCGACCGCATCGGGATCGAGCGGCTTGCCGGCCATGTCCCGAAACAGCCGGTCGAGCGACTGCGAGTACTGCTGCGAGCCGCCCTCGGCCTGCACGAACTGGATCACCGGCGGCGGCAGGCGCAGCGCCTCGCGCCGTTGCTGGTAATGCTGCATCTCGCCCGCCTCGACCGCGAGCGGCGCGAGCTGCTCCGTGACGGCGCGCGCCGCGGCCTCGCCGACGCCGATATAGCGCGCCACCGCGCCGAAGTCGAAGGAGGAGGCATCGCCGAGCGCGGGGGCGATCAGCACGTCCCGCGGGCGCAGCGAGGCGAGCTGCTGCTCGGCATTGCGCCGCAGCAGGATCGCCAGCATCTGGTTGGAGATGGACGTGACGTCGCTCAGCTTGGCGCGCTGCTGCAGCGGCGAGCCGACGTCGACGACGATCACCAGGTCGACACCCATCGCGCGCGCCACGTCCACCGGCACGTTGTCGGCGATGCCGCCGTCGACCAACAGTCGCCCCTGACGCTCCACCGGAGCGAAGATGCCGGGGGCCGACATGCTGGCGCGCATCGCGCTGGTCAGGTCGCCGGAGGCGAGTACCACCTGCTCACCGCTCTCGAGGTCGGTCGCCACGGCACGAAACTGCGTGGGCAGGTCGTCGAAGTCGGTGATGCGCGCCACCGGCAGGGTGAGGCGCCGCAGCAGCTGGCTGAGACTCTGGCCCTCGACCAGCCCCTTGGGGAGCACGATCTTGTGATCGCGCACGCCGAGCGGGAACTTCACCAGGAAGTTCTCGTCCTCCTGTTTGCGCCGCAGCGTGAGGTCCTCGCGCGGCGGGCGGTCATGGAATGCCGCCTGCCAGTTGAGCGAGGTCATGATCTTCTCGATTTCGCGCGCGTTGAGTCCGCTCGCGTACAGCCCGCCGACCACCGCGCCCATACTGGTGCCGGCGACCGCGTCGATCGGCACGTTGAGCTGCTCGAGGACTTTCAGCACGCCGACGTGCGCGATGCCGCGCGCACCGCCGCCGGACAGCACCAGGCCGACGCGCGGACGCGCGCCGGCGGGCCGAGCCTGATCCGGCGCAGCGATGGCGTCGGCGGAGGTGGCGACTGCCACGAGCGCGAGGCATCGAACCGCGAGTCGTAACCTCAATGCCCCGAAACGGGACCTGACCGCCCGTGGTGAACTCACGGGCGGAGAGAATACCAGTAAGGGGCCGGGGACGCGCTGCGGCTCGCCCTCCTGCGGCGCCGTCGCGGATAATACCTCCATGAACGGATCCGGCGACCGCAAGCGCGCTCCCACCCGCACTCGCGGGCGCCTGCGCCCGGCTTGCGCGGCGCTCGCGCTAGTGGCGCTCGGCGCGACCGCGTGCCTGCGCGCGCAGTCGCCCGAGGCCAGCGACTGGGGCTATTACGGCGGCGACATGTTCGGCCAGCGCTTCTCGACCCTAGACCAGATCAACCGCACCAACGTCAAGCGTCTCACCGTCGCCTGGACCTACCGTACCGGCGAGCTCGGGGCCGGGTATGCGCAGGCGCGGCGCCTGACCTTCGAGGCGACCCCGGTGCTGGCGTTCGGCCGGCTGTACCTCGAGACCGGAACCAACATCGTGATTGCGCTCGATCCGGTCAGCGGGCGCGAACAGTGGCGCTTCGACCCGCGCATCGACCGCACGCGCCGTTATGCCGAGAGCACCTCGCGCGGCGTGAGCGTCTGGGCGAGCACCGACCCGCGCTGGACCGGCGCGTGCGCGCGGCGGATCTTCACCGGAACGCTCGACGCGCGGCTGCTGGCGATCGATGCCGACACCGGCCTGCCGTGCCGGGATTTCGCCGACGGCGGGCAGCTCGACCTCACCCGCGGCGTGAGGATCCGCGACCGCCCCGACTACCTCGTGACCTCGCCGCCGGCGATCTATGCCAACGTCGTGATCGTCGGCTCCTCGATCGGCGACAACCGCGCGACGGACGTGGAGCGCGGCGTGATCCGCGGCTTCGACGCGCTGACGGGCGCCCTGCTCTGGTCCTTCGATCCGCTGCCGGACTCGCCGGCGCATCCGGCGGCAGCGGAGTGGAGCCTGACGCAGGCTGCAGCCACCGGCGCCGGCAATGCCTGGGGCGTGATGACGGTGGACGAGGAACATGCGCTGGTGCTGGTGCCGACCGGCTCGGCGAGCCCGGACTTCTACGGCGGCACGCGCCTCGGTTCCAACCGCTTCGCCGACTCGCTGCTCGCGCTCGACGCGCGCACCGGTAAGCTCGTCTGGCATCAGCAGCTCGTGCATCACGACCTGTGGGACTACGACCTCGCGGCGCAGCCGGTGCTCGGCGACCTCGACGTGCGCGGCGCGCCGGTGCCGGCCGTGATCGAGGCGACCAAGACCGGCATGCTGTACGTGTTCGACCGCACCAACGGCGCGCCGCTGTTCCCGATAGCCGAGCGCGCCGTGCCGAAGAGCCTGGTGCCCGGCGAGCAGGCCGCCCCGACCCAGCCGTTCTCGAGCCTGCCGGCCCTGGTCCCGCAGACGCGGGTCGAGCCCGCGGACGCCTGGGGCCTCACCTTCTGGGACCGCGGCAAGTGCCGCGAGCAGCTCGCGACCCTGCGCAACGAGGGCATCTTCACGCCTCCGGACACGCGCGGCACGCTCGAGTTCCCGGGTTACGCCGGCGGCGTGAACTGGGGCGGCGCGGTGCTCGACGAACAGCGCGGGCGCATCATCGCCGCGGTAAACGACATCCCGATGGTGGTGACGCTGATCCCGCCGGCGGAGCTCGAGACGCAACAGCGCTCGCGGCTCCACCCGCACGCCGAGTTCGGTCGTCAGGCCGGCACCCCGTACGCGCTGCGGCGTGAGCCGCTTCTCTCGCCCTGGGGATTGCCGTGCACGCCGCCACCCTGGGGTACGCTGGTGAACGTCGATCTGCGCGCGGGGCGCATCGTCTGGCAGGTGCCGCTCGGCTCGACCGAGGGCCTGACGCCCTGGCCGTTGGTGCGCGATTTCGGCATGCCCGGCATGGGCGGGCCGATCGCCACCGCCGGCGACCTGGTGTTGGTCGGCGCCGCGATCGACAGCTACTTCCGCGCCTTCGACATCGAGACCGGGCGCGAGCTGTGGAAATACAAGCTCCCCGCCGGCGGCCAGGCGACACCGATGACCTACCGTGCGGGCAAGGACGAGCGGCAGTACATCGTCATCAGCGCCGGCGGACACGGCGCGCTCGGCACTCCGCGCGGCGACTATCTCATCGCCTTCGCCCTGCCTGCGGGAACCGCGGCGGCGCGCAACACCGCCCCGCACTGAGCACCAGGAGGACCTTGCCGGCATGCTGCTGCTGATCGTTCTGACCCTCGTTCAGGCGGCCCTCATCGTCCACGTCATCAAGACGGGGCGGAATTTTCTGTGGATCTGGGTGTTGCTGCTGCTGCCCGCGGGCATCGGCGGACTGGCATACCTGGCGGTGGAGATTCTCCCGGAGCTCATCCGCAGCCGCACCGCGCAGCGTGCCTCCCGCGGCCTGCGCCGCGCCATGGACCCGGGCGCGGATCTGCGCCGCTACGAGAACGAGGCGCGCGTCGCCGGCAACGTCGCGAGCCGCCAGCGCTATGCCGAGGAACTCGCGCGTCACGAGCGCTACGACGAGGCGATTGCCCAGTACCGCCTGGCGCTCAGCGGTCTCTACGAGCATGACCCCAACCTCATGCTCGGCCTCGCGCAGGCGCAATTCGGCAAGGGCGAGCCGCGCGCCGCCCGAATCACGCTCGATGAGCTGATCTTGCGCAACCCCGACTTCCGCTCACCGCAGGGGCACCTTCTGTACGCGCGCGCACTCGCCGCCGAGGGCGAAGTGGCTAAGGCGTTGGAGGAGTACCGCGTGCTCGCGCCCTCCTATCCCGGCGCCGAAGCCTCGGTGCGTCATGCGCAGCTGCTCGAGGCGCAGGGCCGACGCGCCGAGGCGCAGCAGGTCGTGCGCGAGCTGCTCGAGCAGGCGCGCATCGCGCCCGGACACTACCGCCGCGCGCAGCGCGAGTGGCTGGACGCCGCGCGTAGACTGCTTTAACCGGCCGCGGTGGCCGTTTTGCGCACTTCACCTGCGGCGCCGCCGCGCGGGATCTGCTGCGTGATGCAGTGGATGTTGCCGCCGCCGAGGAGGATCTCGCGCGCCGGTACGCCGACCACGCGCCGGCCGGGGAACAGTCGCTTGAGGGTGGCGGCGGCACGCCGGTCGGTGCGGGAATCGAGCAGCGGCATGACGATGCCGCGGTTGGCGATGTAGAAATTGACGTAGCTGCCGGCCAGGCGCTCGCCGGCGCGCCGCGGCTTGCTGCCCTCGCGGCGCACGATGCCGGCGGCCTCGCCGGCGCTCATCCTGAGTGGCCCCGGCATCGGCAGGCGCACGACCTCGAGCCTGCGGCCGCGCGCATCGCGCGCCTCGCTCAGCCGCTGCCACGCGTCCTGCGAGCTGCGGTACTGCGGATCGCGGCGCTTGTCCGTCCAGGTGAGACATACGACTCCGGGACGCACGAAGCACGCCAGATTGTCGATGTGGCCGCCGGTCTCGTCGTTGCAGACCCCCTTGCCGAGCCAGATGAGTTGCGTGACCCCCAGGTACGCGCGCAGCAGCGCCTCGATCTCGCGGCGCTTCAGAAGCGGGTTGCGGTTGGAATTAAGCACGCACTCCTCGGTGAGGAGCGCCGTGCCCTCGCCGTCGACGTGCAGCGCGCCGCCCTCGAGCACCAGCGGCGCGCGGTAGCGCTCGAGCCGCTCGATCTCGAGTACCTTGCCCGCGACCTGCTCGTCCTGGTCCCAGGGGAAGTACAGACCTCCCTCGAGGCCGCCCCAGGCGTTGAAGCGCCAGTCGACGCCGCGTACCGTGCCGTCCGCGTGGGTGACGCAGGTGGGTCCGACGTCGCGCATCCAGGCATCGTCGTGCGCCATCTCCACGAGGCGCACGGCCTGCGGCAGCAGGGCGCGCGCGGCCTGGTAGTGCGCCGTCGACACGCCGACGCTCACCGGCTCGAAGCGCGCGATGGCGCCCGCCACCTGGGCAAAGGCGAGCTGCGCGGGGCGCGCGGCGTCCCGCCAGTTGTCGGGACGCTCGGGCCACAGCAGCCAGCAGCCGGCGTGCGGCGCGAACTCGGCCGGCATCGCGAAGCCGTCCTGCGCCGGCGTACTCGACAGGGTACGAGTCATTGCCGCAGTCGGCTGTGTCTGAATCCGTAGAAGGCGTAGATCGACATACCGAGGATGGTCCAGACGAGGAGTCGCGCCCAGGTGGGAGTCGAGAGAGTGAGCGTCATGCCGAGGCAGGTGAGCGCGCCCAGCACGCAGGTGAACGGCGCCCACGGCACCCGAAACGGCCGATAGGCGTCCGGGCGTGTCTTGCGCAGTATCAGCACGCCGATGCACACCACCGCGAAGGCCAGCAGGATGCCGATCGAAATGAGATCCGCCAGCAGATCGAGCGGAAAGATGGCGGCGATCAGCGCTGCAAATACACCGGTGATGACAGTGGCGACATGCGGTGTCTTGAAGCGCGAGTGGCAGCGGCTCATGTACGCGGGCAGCAGCCCGTCGTCCGCCATCGACAGCAGGATCCGCGGTTGTCCCAGGAGCGAAGTGAGGATGACGGAGGTCATGCCGGCAATGACGCCCGCCTTGACGAACCAGGAGAGCCAGGCGAGCTGCGGATGGGCATCGAGCGCCACGGCCACCGGTGCGTCGGAGTCGAGCTTCTGGAACGGCACCATGCCGGTGAGGATCGTCGACATGGCGACGTACAGGACGGCCGAGATGACCAGGGCGCCGATGATGCCGAGCGGCAGATCGCGCTGCGGGTTGCGCGCCTCGAGCGCGGTGGTCGAGGCCGTGTCGAAGCCGACGTAGGAGAAGAAGATGATCCCCGCCCCCTGCAGCACGCCGCTCCAGCCGAAGTGGCCGCGGATACCGGTGTTGGGCGGCACGTACGGCGTCAGGTTTGCCGGATCGACGTAGCGCAGGCCGGCGATGACGATGATCACGATGATGCCGACTTTGAGGGCCACCATGATCGTGTTGGCGCCGGCCGAGCCGCGCACGCCGATGTAGAGCAGCACCGTCATCGCGGCGATGATGAGCACGGCCGGCATGTTGACGATGGCGCCGGTTCGGATCACGTGGTCGTGCGCGTCGAGCGCGAGCGGCGCATTGACCAGCGCCGCGGGCAGGTGAATGTGTGCGTCGGCGAGCAGGCTCACGACATACGCTGACCAGCTCACCGCCACGGCGGAAGCGGAAATCGCGTATTCGAGCAGCAGGTTCCAGCCGATGAACCACGCGAGCGCCTCCCCGAGCGTCGCGTAGGTATAGCTGTAGGCGCTGCCGGGTACGGGCAGAAACGCCGCGAACTCCGAATAGCACAGCGCCGCCAGTCCACCGCCGAAGGCGGCGATCAGCAGCGACAAGGTGATGGCCGGCCCGGAGTGATTGGCCGCGACCGTGCCGGTGAGCACGAAGATGCCCGACCCGATGGTGGCCCCCAGGCCGATGGCGATGAGCGCCGGCGCGCTCAGGACCTGCTTCAGGCGGCTCTTGCCCGGTGGCGCTGGGTCGATCGGCCGCACCGCCAGCAGCTGCCTGAGGAGCGGTGGACGCCTGGCTGCCCCGCCGTCACTCTTATTAATAGCGCTCGACATACTCTCCGCGTGACCCCCTCGAGGCGAAGCGCCGGAGGAGTCTCTCACAGGCCCGCCCCGCGCGGCACGCAATCCGCGCCCCCAGGGGGGGCTGTGCTAGCATGGCGCGCCCGGCGGGACCTCGCCCGTGCGGGCTCCCGCGGAGTAAAGCTCATGTCCAGCGCCACCAGTCCCAAGGTCACGCCTCCC
>Ga0335083_10001293_pt1 | contig 34686 bp, 36 predicted proteins | sample Lox_Sample_42_FD_206716 | JGI IMG/M metagenome (GOLD analysis project Ga0335083, IMG submission 206716) | Soil microbial communities from Loxahatchee National Wildlife Refuge, Florida, United States - Lox_Sample_4.2 | ecosystem: Environmental > Terrestrial > Soil > Wetlands | place: USA...
AAGCGGTCGCGCACGATCTGGATAAATTGCTGCAGCAGCGACGGCGCCATGGCGAGCTGACGGTCCTCGCCCTGGCCGACGATGGCTTCGATGAAATTCTGTTCCCAGCTGGGCGACATAGCGATCAGCGGCAGATAGCCTGCGGCCGCAAGATTGGCGTTGCAGAGCTGGCGGGACAGCCGTGCGCGCACGTGCTCCGTAATGTAGAGCGCGTTCTTGGTGTGGCCGACGGCTTCGGCGATACCTTCCAAGATCGCCGGCAGATCGCGGATCGAAACGCGCTCGGCGAGCAAAGTTTGAAGCACGCGCTGCACCCCCGTGACGGAGATCTGGTTGGGGATCAATTCGTCGACCAGCTTCTTGTTTTCCGGCGGCAGGTCGTCGAGCAGCTTCTTGGTTTCGGCATAGGAGAGCAGCTCGGCCATGTGCGCCTTGAGCACTTCGGTCAGATGCGTGGTCAGCACAGTTCCCGGATCGACCACTGTGAGGCCCTTGAACGCCGCTTCGTCGCGCAGCGCCGCGTTGATCCAGGTTGCGGGCAAGCCGAATGCCGGTTCGGTCGTGTGCGTGCCGGGAAGATCGACGGGCAGGCCCTTGGGATCCATCGCCAGCATCGAGCCGGGGAACAGCTCGCCCTTTCCGGAATCCACTTCCTTGACGCGGATGCGGTATTCGTTGGCGCCGAGCTGCAGGTTGTCCAGGATGCGCACCGCCGGCATCACGAAACCCATGTCCTGCGCCAACTGGCGGCGCAGCGCCTTGATCTGGTCGGTGATGCGGTGCCCTTTGACGTCGTTGATCAGCGGCAGCAATCCGTAGCCCAGCTCGATGCGCAGGAGGTCGAGCGCCAGCGCGGTCGAGATCGGCTCTTCCTGCGGCGCGGAATCCGCCTTGACCTTTTCCTCCGCGACGCGCGCCTCGGCTTCCGCTGCGTCCTTGCGCTTGTAGGAGAGCCACGCCAGGGCACCGATGCCGGCCGACAATCCGGCGAAGGCGAAGGTCGGCATGCCGGGCAACACCGCGACGATGCCCATCACCAGCGACGCCATGCCGAGCGCCTGGGGATAGAAGGAGAGCTGGCCCATCAACGCCTTGTCGGTCGAGCCCTCGACTCCGGCCTTCGACACCATCAAGCCCGCGGCGGTGGAAACGATCAACGCCGGCATCTGGCTGACCAGCCCCTCGCCGACGGTCAGCAGGGTAAAGGTCTGCGTCGCGTCCGAAAAGCTCATGCCCTTCTGCACTACGGCGACGATGATGCCGCCCACGATGTTGATGGCGACGATGAGCAGGCCCGCGATGGCGTCGCCGCGGACGAATTTGCTGGCGCCGTCCATGGCGCCGAAGAAGTTCGACTCGAGCTCCAGCGTCTTGCGCCGTATGCGCGCTTCCTTCTCGTCGATCAGGCCGGAGGAAAGATCGGCGTCGATCGCCATCTGCTTGCCGGGCATCGCATCCAGGGTGAAGCGCGCGGCGACTTCGGCGATGCGGCCCGAGCCTTTGGTGATGACGACGAAATTCACGATCACCAGGATCGCGAAGACGATCAGGCCGATGACGAAATTGCCGCCCATGATCAGCTTGCCGAAAGCCTGGATCACATAGCCGGACGCCGCGGTGCCCTCGCTGCCGTGGCCCAGAATCAGACGCGTGGAGGCGAGGTTGAAGGCCAGCCGCATCATCGTGGTGACGAGCAGCACGGTCGGGAAGGACGAGAACTCCAGCGGCCGCTTCACGAACACGGACGTCATCAGGATCAGGATCGAGAGCGACAGCGAGAACGCCAGACAGATGTCCAGCATCCAGGTCGGCAGAGGCAGGATGAGCACGACCAGGATCGCCATGATCCCGGCCGCGAGCGCAAGCTCGCTGCGCTTGAGAAAGTCGAACACCGCCGCGACTCGTTGCGGCACGAAAGCGCGTGGCGGCGCTGCGGCGGCGATGTCAGCCAAAATCCACCTGCAATACTATAGTGTCATTCCCGGCCGAGCATTGCGAAAGCAATGCGAGGGGAAGGGAACCCAGGTGGAAAGAGTGGATCCGGCCTATCGACCTGAGTCGCCTTCCCTCGCGCGCTGCGCGCGCTCGCCGGGGATGACAATGGGTTTGCATCACTACCCCGCCATCCTCTGTTCGCCGCCGGGCTGCGGAACGGCGAGGCCGGCTTGCGAATATTCGCGCAGCTTGTTGCGCAAGGTGCGGATCGAGATGCCGAGGATGTTGGCCGCATGGGTGCGGTTGCCCAGGCAATGGCCGAGCGTGTCGAGGATCAGATCGCGCTCGACGTCGGCGACCGTGCGTCCGACCAAGCCGCGCGTGATCGCCGCGGCGGATTCGACGGCCGTCTTCACCGGCAGCGGTACGGAGGAAGCCACGGCGTGGCCGACCTGCGTGCCGTCGGGCAGGCGGATCGCTTCCGGCGCGATTTCGGCGCCCGTCGCCAGCAGGACTGCGCGATGGATCGTATTCTCCAGCTCGCGCACGTTGCCGCGCCAGGGATGCGAGGCGAGCAACCGTTCGGTCGCCGGCGCGATGGGGCGGAACACGACACCGTTGGCTTGCGCATATTTCTGCGCGAAGTGCCGCGCCAATGCCTGAATGTCGCGCGGCCGCTCGCGCAGCGCCGGAATGCGCAGGTTCACGACATTCAGTCGATAGAGCAGATCTTCACGGAAGGTGCCGCGCGCCACGCTGTCCGCCATGTCGCGGTTGGAGGTCGCGACGATGCGGATGTCGACCTTGACGGGCTTGGTGCCGCCGACACGGTCGATCTCGCGCTCCTGGATGGCGCGCAACAGCTTGGCCTGGAGATGGAACGCCATCTCGCTGACTTCGTCGAGCAGCAAGGTGCCGCCATTGGCCTCTTCGAACTTGCCGATGCGCCGCGCGACCGCGCCGGTGAAGGCGCCCTTCTCGTGACCGAACAGCTCGCTTTCCAGCAGATTCTCGGGGATCGCGGCGCAATTGACGGAAATGAAGGGCTTGTCGGCACGCGCCGATTTGCGATGAACGTAGCGCGCCAGCACTTCCTTGCCGGTGCCGCTTTCGCCGGTGATCAGGATCGAGGCATCGCTCTGCGCCACTTGGTCGGCCAGCTCGATGACGCTGCGCATGGCGTCGTCCTCGAAGATCAGCTGATGCGACTCGTCGGCGACCGCGGCCAGCACCGCCGCGATCAGCTCGGCGTCCGGCGGCAGCGGCAGATATTCCTTCGCGCCGGCGCGGATGGCATCGACCGCGCGGCGGGCGTCGGTGCCCACACCGCAGGCCACCACCGGCGTGCAGATGCGCTCGGTCGACAGCGCGCGCACCAATTCGCCGATATCGAGCGAGATGTCGCAGAAGACGAGGTCGGCGCCGCGGCCGCCGCGCAACGACGCCAGGCCCTGCTCGATGTCGAGCGCATGCGTCACCTTGGCGCCGCGATCCATCGCGATCTTGGTGGCCGCGCCGATCTGGCCTTGCAGGCTGCCGATGATGAGGAGACGCATCAGGATTGCCCCGCTTTGATGATTTCGGTCATGGTCACGCCGAGACGGTCTTCGACCAGCACCACCTCGCCGCGCGCCACCAGACGGTCGTTGACATAGATATCGATGGCTTCGCCGACCTTTCGGTCGAGTTCGACCACCGTGCCCTTGCCGAGCTTCAAGAGTTCGCTCACTTCCATCGCCGACTTTCCGAGCACGGCCGAGACCGTGACCGGCACGTCGAACACGGCTTCCAGGTCCTGAGCGCTGCGCTTGGGTTCGCTTTCGCGCTGCGTCTCGCCGGTCAGCAGTGCGGGCTCATTGCCGCGCGGCTCCTCGTTTGCGAGATCGGGCAGATCGACTTCATCTGCGGGCGTCATGCCGGTACCTCCGCCATACGGGAAAAGCGGCGAGCGATGAGCTCGCCGAGAGATTGCTCGATGTCGGCCGTGCGCCGTTCGGCGCCCGCGCCCCGCCACTCGATGCGGCAGTCGGCCGCCGCCATCGAGGGATCTTCGGCGGGCACGATGCGGCCCTCGAAACCTTCTTCATGCGCAATCTCGGCCAGGCGTTCCTTGAGCGCCGCGATCACGCGCGGATTGGCGCGCAGCATCACGCGGGGTTCGCCGACGGCCTGATGAACGGCCTCGCGCAGAGCCCGTTCGACCTCGCCTTGGGGGGCGTGCTCCAGCGCATGCCCGGCAAGCTTGCGCGCCATCGCGAAGGCCGCCTCGCAGGCTTGCCTGCGCACGTCTTCGATCTCGGCATGGCTTGCGGCGAGCGCGGCGCGCAGCGCTGCCGCCATCCCGTCGATGGCGATGGCGACGGCATCCAGAGCGCGCGCCTCGCCGGCCTTCATGCCTTCGGCACGGGACTTGGCGCAGAGCTGGTCGATCTCGTCCTGGGACAGCGCTTTCTTGATGCGGCCGCGCGCGGCCAGCGAGACGCGGTCGCCCTCGTCGCGGAATTCGGTGTCGAATTTGAACTTCGGGGGCATCATCTCAATAGACCAGCTCGTCTTCGCCCTGTTTGTTGGCGATCATGATCTCGCCCTTGTTGGCGAGGTCCTTGGCGACGTTGACCATGCGCATCTGCGCCTCGTCGACGTCCTTGAGGCGCACGGGGCCCATCGCCTCCATGTCCTCGCGCAGGATCTTTCCCGCCCGCTCGCTCATGTTGGAGAAGAAGATGTCGCGCAGGGAGTCGGTCGCGCCCTTGAGCGCGAGCGCGAGCTTGTCCTTCTCGACATGACGCAGCAGCGTCTGGATCGAACCCGGGTCGAGCTTGCCCAGGTCCTCGAAGGTGAACATCAAGGCTTTGATCCGTTCGGCGCTGTCGCGCGAACGTTCTTCCAGCGCGGTGATGAAACGGCTTTCGGTCTGGCGGTCGAAATTGTTGAAGATCTCGGCCATGTGCTCATGGCTGTCGCGCTTGGCGGTGCGCGCCAGGTTGGACATGAACTCGACGCGCAAGGTTTTCTCGACCTTGTCGAGGATGTCCTTCTGCACGCTTTCCATGCGCAGCATGCGCTGCACCACTTCGAGCGCGAATTCCTCGGGCAGCGCGCCCAGCACGCGCGCGGCATGCTCGGGTTTGATCTTGGACAGCACGACGGAGACGGTCTGCGGATATTCGTTCTTGAGATAATTCGCCAGCACCGTTTCGTTCACATTGGCGAGCTTGTCCCACATGGTTCGCCCTGCGGGACCGCGGATTTCCTCCATGATCTGGACGACCTTGTCCTGCGGCATGAAGCGCGAGATCAGCCGTTCGGTGGATTCATACGAACCCATCAGCGAACCTGTGCCCGACATCTGCGAGACGAATTCGACGAGCAGCTTTTCCACCACGCTCGAGGACACCGAACCCAGATTCGACATGATCTGGGAGACTTCCTTGACCTCCTCCTCGTCCATCATTTGCCAGAGCTTGGCCGAATGCTCTTCGCCGAGCGACAGCAACAGCACGGCGGAGCGCTCGGCCCCGGTCAATTGCCGGATATCGTCCTTGGTTGCGACTTTGACCGCCCTGCTCATCGTCTACACCGGTTGATGGAGCCAGGTGCGCAGGATGGCGAGCGCCTCCTCGGGATGGGCCTGCACCACTTCGCCCACTTTGCGCACGGAGGATTCGCGCACCTGACCCTCGATGCGCGAGATGTCGATCATGCTTTCGCGCGGCGGCGCCAGCGCGGGCGCATGTCCTGCCGCAGCGATCATTTCGCCGGGGACCGGCGCCGGAAGCTGCGCCGCGGCCGGCGAACCGGGGAGCATCTGCGGCTGGCCCGCCGCGATCGGCTGGAACATGCGGTTGATCAGCGGACGCGCGACGAAGAAACCGACAAGCAGTGCGGTGATCGAAAGGATCGCGATCTCGATGATCTTGAACCAAGCCGTGCCGTCGAGTCCGAGAAGCGGCGCCGCCGGCGCCACCGCCGATCCGGTATCCAGCTTGGCGAACGCCATGCTCGACACCTGAACCTGGTCGCCGCGGGCCTGATCGAAGCCCATGGTCGATTTCACCAGCGCTTCGATCTGCTTCAGTTCCTTGGGCGAGCGCGCGTGGTAGTCGGGGTCGTTCTTTGCGCCGTCGACCACGACGGCGACCGAGAGCCGCTTCACGACGCCGCCGTCGATCGTGCTGGTCTTGGTGGTCTTGTTGATCTCGTAATTGGTGGTTTCTTCGGTGCGGCCGGAGGCGGATTTGGTGCCGTTCTCTCCGCTGGGACTCTGCGCGTTGGGCAAGGCGCTCGAGACGCTGACCGCATTGGTGTTCGAACTGTTGGTGTCGCTGGAGTTCTGTTCCACGGTCTGGGTGGAGCGTACGACCTTGCTGTCGGGATCGTAGGTTTCGCTGGTTTCGCTTTCGTGATTGTAGTTGATGTCGGCCGAGACCTGGACGCGGACATGGCCCGCGCCGACGACGCTGCCGATGATGGATTCGATGCGCTGGCGCAGGCGATCCTCGAACTGCGTCGTGTGCTGTTCCTGGCCGGACGCCGCCGCATCGGGCGCGGATTTGTCGTCGCCGCCGGCGAGCAGAGTGCCGCGATCGTCGACGATGGCGACGCGGTCGGGTCCAAGTCCCGCCACGGCGGCCGCGACCAGGTGCTGTATCGCCTCCACCTGTCCCGGACCGAGGCGCATGCGCGTCTTGAGCACCACCGAGGCGCTGGGCGTCTGTTCGTCGCGCGAGAAGATCTGCCGCTCCGGCACGACGAGGTGCACGCGCGAACTCTCGATGCCTTCGATGGTATCGATGGAGCGCGACAGCTCGCCCTCAAGCGCGCGCAGGCGGTTGATGTTCTGGACGAAGGCGGTCTCGCCGAAGGCATCGGATTTGTCGAAGATCTCGTAGCCGACGCCGGCGGCGGGAAGGTTCTCCTGCGCCAAAGACATGCGCAGCTTGGTCACCTGATCGGCCGGCACCAGGATCGTTCCGCCGTCGCCCTTGAGATCATATGGCACGTTCATCGAGTCGAGCTTGGCGGTCACCTGCGAGGCGTCACGCGGTTCCAGTCCCGAAAACAAAATGCTCTTGGGCGCCTCGGTGATGGCGCCGGCGACGTAGAGGAAGAAGGCGGTGAGCGCCGCGGCCACGCCCGCCATGACGCCGAAGCGCGCCGCGCCGATCGCTTTGACGAATTCCGGCAAGAAAACCCCCGAGACCTGTTCGCTAGGCAAACATTGCCGGGAGTTCGGTAAAGGCCGGCTTAACGCAAACCGGCAAACGGAACCGCGGCCCCGAACGTGTGCGCCGTTCTCGACGACGGCGAATTCGTTGACACTCACGCTTACGGAGAATTAGTGTCTTGCTAACCATTGCGGGAGCGCGCCATGACCATTCGCTTGCCCTTCGGTAGATCCCGGCACGGAGCCAAAACCTATACGGCGGCGGCTGCGATGTTGCTGATGGTGTCGCCCGCCCTTGCCTACAACGTGACGATCTCAAGCGATCCGACCAGCAATGGCACGCTCACCGCCAGTTCCTTCAAGGCGACCGGTCCAGACGCCGTGCTGAATTATCAGGACCTGCAGAACGCGCTCGCCGCGTCCAATTTCCTCGTCAAGACGGGCACGCGCGGTTCGCAGGCCGGCGACATCACGGTCGCACACAAGATCACCTGGGCCGCGAACACGCTGACGCTGGATGCGTACCATTCGATCGTCGTCTCCAAGAGTGTTCTGCCGACGTCGACCGCGGGCCTCTCGTTCACCTTCCGCGATGGCGGACCATCCGATGGCGATCTGATCTTCAGCGGCCCCGGAAACGCAACCTTCATGAGCACAGCGCAAATCCTGACCATCAACAGCGTGCCCTACACGTTGGTGGATGGCGTGAGAACGCTTGCCACGGACATCAGCGGCAATCCGACCGGTAACTTCGCGCTCGCCTTCAGTGAAACGGAACCAACGGGGTTCACCTCCACGCCCGTTACCACGACCTTCGGCGGAAACTTCGAGGCTCTGGGGAATACGATTTCGGCCCTGCAGATCCACACCAGCGCCTCGCCCACGACGGCGATGTTCGCTTCGCTGAGCAGCATTGCAACCGTGAAAGACCTCACCCTGAGCGGCGTCGACATCCAGAGCAATTACAGCGGTACGGCCGATGTTGCGGCGCTCGCGGTTTCCAATGCGGGCCGTATTTCAAATGTCGTGAGCACTGGCTCGGTTCAGAACACATCTTCCAGCGCTTCGGCCTATGTGGCGGGACTCGTGGACTTCAACAACAGCCCCGGCGTGATCGTCAACAGTCATTCCACCGCGACGATCGCTGCGACCCGCAGCTTCGATCTGGGCGGTTTGGTTGCAATCAATTCGTCGACCCTGACGCAGGACTACGCGACCGGCGATGTCTCATCCACGGTCACATCGGCGACGGCAGGCGGTCTGGTCGGCTTCAACGTCACAGCCGGCACCGTGACACTTTGCTTCGCGAAAGGCGGCCTCTCCGCGCCAGGCGGCGTACTGGGCGGTCTGATCGGTTCCAACGAGGGTACCATCGACCAAGCCTATGCCGTCGGCGATCTCAACAGTTCAGGCGGCATCGCGACGGCCGGCGGGCTGTTCGGCACCAATTCCGGCACCGTAACCGACACCTACAGCAGAGGCTCGGTCGTCGGCCAGAACGGCACGACGATGGGCGGTTTCGTCGGCAGCACGACGTCCACTTCGAATATCGCCACGTCCTACTCGACAGGTGCGCCATCCGGCGGAACGACGATCGGCGGGTTCGCGGGATCGAACAATTCTGCCGCGACCAGTACGTCGCTCTACTGGAACACGACGACGTCCAATGTCATGCAGGCCACGGGAAACGGCAACGACACCGGGATCACCGGCCTGACAACGGGACAGATGCGTTCGGGCTTGCCGGCCGGATTTGATAGCATGATCTGGACCGAGCAGACGGGCGTGAATAGCGGATTTCCGTATCTGATCAATCTGTCGCCCTAGGCTGCAGATTTCCAGCGACGGCGAGAACCTCACCTTGTCGAGTGTCAGTTCCTGTACTGCTGCACCCGCGTGGCGCGCAAGCCGGCGAGGCCGTGGCGGTCGATGGCGCGCTGCCAGGCGAGGAACTCCTCGACCGTGAGCGTGTAGCGCTTGCACGCCTCGTCGAGGCTCAAGAGCCCGCCGCGAACCGCGGCGACGACTTCGGCCTTCCTGCGGATCACCCAACGCTTGGTGTTCGGCGGCGGCAGATCGGCCAGCGTCAACGGGCTGCCGTCCGGCCCGATCACGTAACTGACACGCCCCCTGCGATCGTCGCCCATCATCGCGCTGCTCCAACGTCTTGCATTACCCGGCGCGAAGATACGGCGCAGGCCTTTAAGAAAGGGCCAAAGTGCAAGGTGAACAAAGCCATAAAACTTCCTCAGGATTCCTGGGTATCCCCGCCGCCGCCGGTGCCTTTCGCGGTTAAAGGCACCGGCAATCGGCGGTTTAGTGCTGCATCTGCATCAACTCGTCGAGCATCTGCGACGCCGTAGAGACAACGCGCGCCGATGCCGAATAAGCCTGCTGGGTGGTGATCATGTTGGTGAACTCGGTGGCGAGATCGACCGTCGAGCCCTCGAGCGCATAGCCCTGGATCGTTCCCGATGCGCCGATGCCGGCGTCGTTAACGACGGGCGTACCCGATGCGGCCGACTGCGCATACGCATTTCCGGCGACAAGGCTCAACCCATCCGGATTGGCGAATGTCGCCAGCGGAATGCGGAAGACAGGCTGCGTCAGGCCGTTGGAGTACTGGGCATTGACCGTGCCGTCGGCGGCGACGGTGACGCCGGTGACGTTGCCGAACGCCGCGCCGTCCACCTGCGAACCGCTCAGCACCGAGGCGGCCGCGAACTGCGAGGTGCCGTTGGACTGGCCGACCGTGCCCATGTCGAAGGAAATCGTCTGGGACTGGAGGCCCGATGACGGTTGCCAAGGAATCGTCAAGTCGAAAGTGCCGGAAGCCGGGCTATTCGCATTGCCACTGGGGGCCACGTTGACCAGATTGCCGTTCGAATCAAACGTCACATTTCCGTAAGCGATCGGGTTGAGATCATTGCCGTTGCCGTCGGTGATGTTTGCCTGATTGCCCGTATATGCAATCTCGTAGGACCAGGTGTTCGCGTCGGTCTTGACGTAGGAAATCTGCAGGGGCTGGGTGCCGCCTTGGCTGTCATAGACGTTGACGGTTGTCTGGAAGTCGGGAGTTACCGCACCGCCATACATATTGTGCTGCGGGTCAGTGGCGTCATATCCGGTCGTGATGTCGTCGCCCGCATTCAGGTTCGCTTCGATCGACATGTTGGCGGTGGCTTCGCCCTTGCCGCCGATGCCCGAGGTCGACACCGGCATCAAGGTCGAAGTCGTCACCCCCGTCGGGCCGACCGGATAGCCCATGAGATAAAGTCCGGCGGAATTTTTCAGATCGCCATTGGCATCGGGCGCGAATGAGCCGGCCCGCGTATACAGGGCCGCGCCGAGGCCGTCGGCCGACGTGTTCACGCAGAAAAAGCCGCCGCCGTTTATCGCGAGATCGGTCGCGCTTTGGGTCGCGAAGGAAGCACCCTGCTGCGCGATGTTGGCCTCGGCCTTCGCCATCACGCCGGTCGCCAGCCCCTGCGCGCCGCCATTGGCGGAGCCGAGCATGGTCTCGAAGTCGCTCTGCGAGGTCTTGTAACCGACCGTGTTGACGTTGGCGATGTTCGAGGAGAACACGCTCATGGCGCGGCTGTTGGCGTCCAGCCCGCTCACCCCGATCATCATTGCATCGTACAGACTCATTTTCCGTTCCTTTGGGAGCGTTCGAGGTCTTCGCCCCGTTGCCCGTTTCCTTGAGCCGCCGCTTCCGGGCGGACGATTGAGAATCTCCTGCTAGAGCCGGATCCCGAACAGCGAGAGCGCGGAGCCCGGCACCGAACCGCCGGCGATCGCGCCGGAAGAACTGCCCGAGCCGGACACGCCGTCGCCCGAGCCGACCATCGAAACCTCCGACAGCGGAATCTCCATCGCGCCGAGCACGAGCTGCGGCGTGGTGCCGGACATGTCGACGGCGGTGACCACGGCCTTGCTCGCGACCGTCGCATCGATGGCCGAGCCGTCGCCGGCGGTCGCCTTGACGCTCAGCGTGTATTGGCCGTCGGGGAGCTGGTTGCCGTCCTGGTCGGTGCCGTCCCAGGCAAAATCGTTGTTGCCCTGATCGGTGCCGCCACTCGCGGTGTAGACGACCTTGCCGGTGGAGTCGGTCACGCTCAGTGTCGTGCCGGCGGCCGGCGCGCTCAGATTGTAGGTCCAATCGACATGACCGTTTTCGAGCGCACCCTTGCCGCTGGTCATCACCACCGAGTGACCGATGTAGTTCACCGCCGACGAGGCCTGCTGGCTCAAGGACAGCGCGATCAGCGACTGAAGATTGTCGTTGGTGTTGATCTGCTGCTCGACGCCCGAGAAGGCGACCAGCTGCTGGGTGAACTGGTTCGAGTCCATCGGACTGAGGGGATCCTGGTTCTGCAGCTGCGTGGTCAAGAGCTTGAGGAACGTGTCGAAATTGCCGGCGAGCTGCTGGCTCGCCTGGCTCTGCTGGCCGTTCAGTGTTCCGGAGGTGTCGATGGTCGTCATTTGCGTTCCCTTCAAACACGGATGTCGAGCCGGTTGCTCGACGAGCCGGAGTTGAGACTGGCGATGGAGGCGTTGGTGGCTTCGCTGCGAGCGACCACGGCGTCCGGCAGGGAGCGCGTACGCGCCCGCGAGGAGGCGCCGCCTCCGTCGCCCTGCCTTCCATCGCCTTTTAGAGCGAAATTGAGGCTCAAGTTAGACGCATCGATGCCTGCATCGTGGAGCGCGCGCTCAAGATTGCGTGAGTCCGAGACCAGCAGCGCCAGCGTTTCGGGCCGATGGACGAGAATCGTGGCGTCCGCTTTGCTGCGGTCGAGGTCGAGATGCACCTCGATGCGGCCCAACTCGGCGGGATCGAGGCGGATTTCGAAGGATCTGGCGCCGGCTTGTGCGCGAACCGCGATGACCGCCGCAAGATCGGGAATTGTTACAGCGTTGCCATCTGCCGCAGTGTTCTGGGGCTGTGTCGCGGCCGCCGTGTCGAGCGCGAAAGCTTGAGGCTGCGCCGGCGCAAGTGCCGCCGCAGGAGCCGGCATGGGTTGCAGCGCCTGCGGCGAAGGCGGCATGGGCTTGGCCGCGAGCTCAGCGTCCGAAGGCGGCGGCGTGGCGTGGTGCTGGGGCGGCGCACCGTTCGTTTGCGAAGCCTTGGCATTTTCGGAAACGCTATTGGCCTGCTCTGCCGTGTCATCCGCCGGCTGCGCCGATGCGGCATCGTTCGCGGCGAGTTCGGTCGTCGACTGGGCCGTATTGCCGGCGATGATCGACAGCGCCGGCCGCTGCGCTTTGACGGTGCGCACCGAGACAGCCGCTTTGGCATCGGCCTTCGGGGCAATCCTGGCGCTCGCATTTTCGGAAATGGCGTCCATCGCCGCCGAAGATTTCTCCGCGGCGTTGGTTTGTTGCGGCTGTTCCAACCCTGTAGGAGCCGGTGGCGGCGTTTGCGCGGCGAATGGCGCAGGGCTCTCAAGCCGCAATGCAGGTTCGGCGACCCCGCCACTTTTGTGATCGGCAAGGATCGGCTGCGCATCCCTGTCTGCGTCCAGATCCGGTCGATCGCTCCGGCTCGCGGCGCGATTGCGCGCAATATCGTTCGCCGCGAGGCCTTGAATATCCCTCGGGGTTGCAGGCGGAAGCGCATCGGCCTCGTCCGCGCCATCGCCGGGATCGGCAGCCAATCCGGCCGAAGCCGTTGCCTCTAGGAAGTCTCGCTTCCCGTCGTCCTTCAGTTGGCCGGCATGCGCAAAGGGACTCGTTGCAGGCGCCTCGCCGTCGGCCTTTCGGGTTGGCCTCTTTTCGGTATGCGGCTTTGCCAGCGCATCCTTGAGATCGGCGTGAAAGCCGCCGTGACCGTCGCGCGCGTTCGAACGCTGCGAAACGGCTTGAGCCTCGGACGCGACAGGGACGGCGGCAATGCGTGCCACGAAACGATCCGCAAGAATGCGCATCCCTCGAAGCAAGCCGCGGACCAGTCGGAAAAGCGCATGAAAGACGTTGTTTTCGGCGCGGCGGCGCCATGAAGCACGCGGCATGTTCTGCCGTCCGGGGAAAACTCTGCCCATTGCGCGGCGCATTTCCGCAGGCAAACCCCGGCTGCGGCGCTGGCACAAAGCTTGCGCCGAAGCGAGCGGAAAATCCTGCGCGGAGCGGCGCGTTGAGCCTGAACGGCATCCTGTCGAATGCGCTGTCGGCGTTGCAGACCAACACCGAGGCGCTGCGCGTCACCTCCGGCAACATCGCCAACATCAACACCCAGGGCTATGCGCGCCGCGTCGTGAACCTGCAGACCCAGTCGATCGGCGGCGCGCTGGGCGGCGTCGATATCGCTGACGTGCAGCGCGTCATCGACCAGTATCTGGCGAAAGAAGCGCTGGCGGCGGGAGGTGCATCTTCACGCTATGATGCGCAGTCGTCGCTCTATGGACAGATGAACGGGCTCTTGGGTTCTCCCGGCGACGGTACCGCGCTCACCTCGCAGCTCTCCGATGTGGGCACGGCACTCGGACAAGCCGTGCTGTCACCCTCGAGTTCCGCGGCGCAGTTGGGCGCGCTTGGTGCGTTCCAAAGCCTGGCCTCTCAATATTCTTCTCTCGCGTCCTCGATCCAGGGACTGCGCGCACAGGCCGACCAGCAGGTCCAGGCCGCGGTCACACAAGCGAACGCGCTGATCCGGCAGATCGGTCAGCTCAATACGCAAGTGATGCAGGCGCAGGCGTCCGGATCCGGCGACTCGGCCGCGCTCGATCAGCGCGATCAGGCGATCCAGAGCCTCAGCCAGATCGTCGGCATAAAGACGCAGGCCCGATCCGACGGCAGCCTTACCGTGATGACGGAAGACGGCACGACGCTTGTCGGCTCGACTTTGGCTCAGCTCTCCTATGACGGAGCCAGCGGAACGAGCGGCGTCTATCCGCCGATCATGATGGCGCAAGTCGATCCGAATTCCGGCAAGACCGTCGGTACGGCGCAGGTCTTCGATTCCCATGTGGCCTCAGGCCAGATCAAGGGCTTGGTCGAGATGCGCGACACCGCACTCGCCAACGCGGCGCAGCAGCTGGGCAACCTGGCGCGGCAGACCGCACTTGCCTACAACGCGCAGCACAACGCCAACGCGGCTTTTCCCCCGCCTTCGTCGCTGCAGGGTCGCAATACGGGCTTGCTCTCGAGCGATGCGCTAAACTTCACCGGCAAGACCACGATCGCCGTCACCGATACCAGCGGCAACCTGGTGTCGCGCGTCGACGTCGATTTCGATGCCGGAACCTTGAGCGTCGACGGCGGCGCGGCGAGCAGCTTCGGCGCGACCGTGGGCGGGTTCGCCTCCGCGCTCAACACCGCACTCGGCAGCAACGGCAGCGCGAGCTTTGCCAACGGCGTGCTCAGCCTTTCCGCGAATGGCGGCAATGGTCTGGCCATCAAGGACGATGCGGCAGTACCGGCGAACCGCGGCGGATCCGGCTTCTCGCAGTTCTTCGGGCTCAACGATCTCTTCCGCAGCGCGACGCCGTCGATTCTTTCGACGGGACTCTCCGCCGGCGACTCGAGCGGCTTCGCCGCCGGCGGCACCATGAGCCTCGTGCTCAAGAATCCCGATGGCGGCGTCGTGCGCCAGGCGAACGTCACCGTCACCGCGGCCATGACGGTCGGCGACGTGGTGAGCGCGCTCAACACGGCGATGGGCGGCACCTGCTCCTTCGCGCTCAACGCCGACGGTTCGCTGACGACGACATCGGCCGATCCGGCGAATACGCTCGTCGTTGCCTCCGACAGCACCACACGCGGCACGACGGGTATGAGCTTCAGCGCCCTGTTCGGGCTGGGTGCACAGCAGGCGATGAACTTCGCCGCGGGTTTCGCGGTCAATCCTGCGATCGGCGCAAATCCGCAGCAGCTGGCCTTCGCGCAGGCCAAAATCGATTCCGCCACCGTAGCCGGCGACAGCGTCGTGGGGCACGGCGATTCAAACGGCGCGCTGGCGCTGCAAAATCTTTCGACCGCGATACAAAGCTTCTCCGCCGCCGGCGGCATCGCCGCGAGGAACGCGACACTGGGCGACTTCGCGGCCTCGTTCTACCAGGGCATCGCGCTCGCCAGCCAGACAGCGACGTCGAACCAGACCGCGCAGGACGACAGGCTGCAGGAAGCGCAATCGCGGCAGAGCCAGGTTTCCGGCGTCAACCTCGACGAAGAACTCACCAACATGACCACGTACCAACAGGCCTATAGCGCCAGCGCGCGCATGATGAGCGTCGTCCAGCAGCTCTACGACACGTTGATGCAGATCCAATAGGAGAGCGGCCATGACCATCGATCGCGTCGCCACCAACGCCCAAGCGCAGTTCCTGCTCGCGGGCATCATGCGCGCAACCCAGGCACTGAACACGTCGCAGCAGCAGGTATCGAGCGGCAAGGTCGCGCAGGATTACGCCGGCATCGGCAGCAAGACCTCCGCGCTCGAGGCGGCGCGGGCCAGCGCCGCGCGCGCCGATGCCTATCAATCGGCGACACAGGCGGCGCTTTCGCAGGTCGATCTGCAGAATACCCAACTGACGCAGCTTTCCGATCTGGCGGGCCAGCTCAAGCAGGCGCTGACCACCGCCGCCGGCAACAACGATGCCACCGGTTTGATGGATCAGGTGCAGAGCATCTTCGATCAGGCCTCGCAGATCCTCAATGCCAAGGATTCGAACGGCAACTATCTCTTCGGCGGCGAGAAGGACGATGTGCCGCCGCTCAACGTCACCTCGCTGTCGCAGCTTGCCGGCCTGGCGTCCGTCTCCGACGCCTTTTCCAACGGCACGCAGAAGAAATCGGTGATGGTGGCGGACGGCGAGCCGGTGCAGATCGGCGTGCTGGCTTCGGACATCGGCAGCCAGATCATGCAGACCCTGAAAGACATCGCCTCGTTCAATGCGGGCGCGAACGGCAACATGTCGGGGCCGCTCACCGGGGCGCAGTCTTCGTTCCTGTCGAGCGAAATGCCGCAAGCCTCGGCGGCGTCGACGGGCTTGAACGCCGCCACGGGCTCCAACGGGGATGTCTACCAGCGCCTTAACGACGCGTCCGGCCAGCAACAGGCGCTTTCCACGCTCTACAAGAGCTTCGTCTCCAATATCGAAGACGTGGACATGGGCAGCGCGATCACGCAGCTCAACGAGAACCAGACGGCGTTGCAGGCCGCGCTCCAGGTGACGGCGCAGCTCGGCCAGATCTCGCTGTTGAATTATCTGCCCGCCCCATAGGGAAGCAGCGCCGCTATCGCCCTTCATCGTGCAGTCGCGCAAGGAACGAACCCGGCGGAGCCGGGTCGTTCTTGAACTGCTTGATTTTCTCGTTGTAGAGGTGGAGCGACACGGTGTTCGGGGCAAGGAAGCTTTCGAGCGTCATTGCCGGATCGACGATCCAATCCGATTGATCGAAATCCGTCGGATAGAAGACTTCCTTCGCCTTGGCCCAGTGACTCAGCTCAAGTTTTTCCGCCCACCAGGTCAGAGCACGCGGACCCGTCACGCCCCAACCGAGAAGTTCGTAAGGAAGTCGCCCGTGTTCCTCGATCAGGAGCTGTGCGCGGCGCTGTTGCGGCTTAGGAAGCCATGCCGGCACGCTTACCGGATTCTCGAAGAGCGCCAGCAGCGCCGCCAGAAGCGGCGAATCCGACGGAATGCGCAAGACACCGGACGAAATGCGGCCAAGATGGTTGCGGCCATAGATATAGGGTTCGACGAAATCGTGGGGCTTGAGGAAGTAGTGATCCGTATCGGCCCATAGTCCCAAGCCCTCGCGCTGCAGCGCGTAGCGGAAATAGTTCGAGAACAGCGAGACGCTGCCGCTGGCGTAGTGCACGATCTTCGTTCGCGGCAGAATCTGTTCCGCGTCCTCGACCTCCACGCCCTGCGGAATGCCAGACAGTCTGTCGTAGCAAAACAACCGCACGCGGTGACCCTGGGCCATGGCGGAGCGAAGACAGGCGCGCTCGACGGGGCCGAGGCCATCCCCGATCCAGAGTGTGTTGACTGCGGGCAGTGGCACCGCCAGCTCCTTCGCGGTACCGCAATATCAGAGTTCGGCGCTTGCGGCCAAAACAAAGGACAGGGTCGCGCCGTGGAAATTGCCGCCTTGCACCCTTCCGCCCTGCCGTCTATAGGCCCGCCATGCCCGGCACCCCTTCCCGCATTGTCGTCGCCATGTCGGGCGGCGTCGATTCCTCCGTCACCGCCGCCTTGCTCAAGCGCGCGGGGCACGAGGTCGTCGGCATCACCTTGCAGCTCTATTCGGCGGCGGCGGCGAAGCGCAAGGGCGCCTGCTGCGCGGGACAGGACATCGCCGATGCCAAGCGCGTCGCGGAAAGTCTCGGCATTGCGCATTACGTGCTCGATTACGAAGCGCGCTTCCGCGAACGCGTGATCGCCGATTTCGCGCAGACCTATGCGCGCGGCGAGACGCCGATCCCTTGCGTGCGCTGCAACGAGCGCGTCAAGTTCGCCGATCTGATGGACACCGCGCGTTCCTTGGGCGCCGAAGCGCTGGCAACCGGGCATTATGTGCGGCGTATCGACGGCGCGGACGGACCGGAACTTCACCGCGCTGAGGACGATACACGCGACCAGAGCTATTTCCTGTTCGCGACCACGCGTGAGCAGCTTTCCTTTCTGCGCTTTCCGCTGGGAGGTATTGAGAAAAGCAAAGTGCGCGCGCTGGCGGCCGAACTCGGTCTCGATGTCGCCGCCAAGCCCGACAGCCAGGACATCTGTTTCGTGCCCGACGGCGACTATTCCAAGGTCGTGACGCGCGCGGCGCCGGATGCCGTTCGCCCCGGCGAAATCGTCGACGCCGATGGCCGTGTGCTTGGCACGCATCAGGGCGTCATTCATTTCACCGTCGGCCAGCGCAAGGGACTGAACCTTTCCGGCAATGCCGAACCGATTTTCGTGCTCGCGCTCGATGCCGCGAACGCGCGCGTCATCGTCGGCCCGCGCGAAGCGCTCAAGTCCCGCACAATTCTTTTGCGCGAGGTGAATTGGCTCTACGAGCCCGGCGGCGCCATCGACTGCGCCGTCAAGGTGCGCTCGATGCGCCCTCCCGCGCCCGCGCGCGTGATGCCTGGCCCCGATCGCACGGCTGCAGTCGAGTTGTTGACGCCCGAGGAAGCGGTCGCGCCGGGCCAGGCCTGTGTCTTCTATGCCGGCTCGCGCGTGCTTGGCGGCGGCTGGATTGCGCGCGCCGAAGCGGCAAAGCGTGCGGCGTGATCAGCGCCGGGGCGACTTCTTCTTCGCCTTGGCTTTGACTTTGCGCGTCACGGGTTTCACGGCGATCTTCTTCTTGGCCTTCTTGCGCCGCGCCGCCTTGGCCGCTTTGTGCGGACGCGCGTGGTGCGGCTCGTAGACGTTGAGCGCGCCGCCGCCGGGAAGGGTAATCGCCGTCACCGTCCCCCAGCCCCGGTTGGCCGGCGCGCTGAACGCGATCTCGGCATCGCGCATCGCGTCGAGGAATTCCTCCATGTCCTCGCACATGAGGAAGAACTCGTGCCCGCCATTGGCGTCGCTTTCGTGCACCGCGAACTCGCTGGGCGGCAGCGCGAAAAGCAGGAAGCCGCCCCCGGCGTCGACGCTTGCAAGGTTCAGCACATCGCGAAAAAAGGCTTTGTCCGCCGCATCGTTGCGGCTCTGGATCATGACATGGCCACCGACGATCATCGTTCGCTCCATCCGTTCCTCGGCCGGGATTATGCAACAAATCAGTCGCCGCGCGCCCTGCCTTGACAGTCCTCGGACCGGAACCTTACATCCCCCGCCTCGCAAGGGTTTTTGGCAGCGTAGCTCAGTGGTAGAGCAGGGGAATCATAATCCCTTGGTCGGGGGTTCAAATCCCTCCGCTGCTACCAGACCTTGCCGCACATGGCGGCATATGCTATGGCATATGCCATGGAAAATGCCAGGAAAGTCAAGCTCTTCCGCAACGGACGCAACCAGGCGGTGCGAATTCCGCGCGAGTTCGAGCTGCCGGGCGACGAGGCGGTCATGCGCAAGGACGGCGAGCGGCTGATCATCGAGGCGAGAAAAAAAAAGAAGGACGTGCTCGATCTGCTTGCGGAATGGGAACCGCTCGACGAGGAATTTCCCGCGATTGAAGATCCGCCGCCGCTGAACGATGTGGATCTGGGCGAATGAGCTTCATGCTGGACACGAACGTCGTGTCCGACCTGATTCGCAATCCCAAGGGAAATGCCGCAAGGCAATTTGCCCTCGTCAGCCGCCAATCCAGCATCAGCATCATCGTCGCTGCCGAATTGCGTTATGGCGCCGAGGAGAAGAACTCCTACAAATTGTCCGCGCGCGTGGACCAGATGCTGGATGCGCTCAAGATCGAGACTTTCGATCCTCCAGCTCACAGGATATATGGCACGATCCGTGCGCTGCTCGAACGTCGTGGGCAGCCTATCGGCAGCAACGACTTTCTGATTGCCGCGCACGCTCTGGCGTTGGATTCCACACTCGTCACCGACAACGAAGATGAATTCTCGCGCGTGCCTGGACTGAAGATCGAGAACTGGCTCAAGTGAACAAGGACAGATGTCCATGCCGATGACCCCGCCGAGCCTCGACGACATCCGCGCCGCGGCGCAACGTATCGAAGGCGTGGTCGAGCGCACGCCGACGCGCCTCTCCCACACCTTGTCGGAAATCGCGGGCTGCGACATCTATCTCAAATTCGAGAATCTGCAGTTCACCTCGTCGTTCAAGGAGCGCGGCGCGCTGAACAAGCTGCTTTCGCTCACGCCCGAGCAGCGCAAGCGCGGCGTGGTGGCGATGTCGGCCGGCAACCATGCGCAAGGCGTGGCCTATCATGCGGGGCGTTTGGGCATCCCCACGACCATCGTGATGCCGGAATTCACGCCGTTCGTGAAGGTGAAGCACACCAAAGGCTTCGGCGCGCGGGTGGTGCTCGAAGGCGCGACGCTTACCGAAAGCTTCGGCCGCGCCAACCAGATCGCCATCAGCGAAGGCCTCGCCTTCGTGCATCCTTACGACGATCCGGTGATCGTCGCCGGCACCGGCACGATCGCGCTGGAGATGCTGGCCGACGTGCCCGAGCTCGACACGCTCGTCGTCCCCATCGGCGGCGGCGGCCTGATCAGCGGCATCGCCATCGGCGCGCAGTCGTTGAAGCCGGGTATCGAGATTTTCGGCGTGCAAACATACGCCTATCCGTCGATGTACGACGCGATCAAGGGCGCCAGCCTGCCCTGCACCGGACAATCCGTGGCCGAGGGCATTGCGGTGAAGGCGCCAGGCGAACTCACGCGGCGCATCGTGAGCGAACGCGTCAAGGACATCTTCCTGGTGCGCGAGCATCAGATCGAACGCGCCATCGTCCAATTGCTCGAGATCGAGAAGACCGTGGTCGAGGGCGCGGGCGCCACCGGCTTCGCCGCGGTGCTGGCGAACCGCGACGCATTCGAGGGCCGCAAGCTGGGCGTCGTGCTCTCGGGCGGCAATATCGACATGCGGCTTCTGTCCAACGTCATCCTTCGCGAGCTTTCGCGCGAGGGACGCATGTTCTCGGTCGCCATCGAGATCGACGACCGGCCGGGTGTGCTGGCGCGCATCGCGGCGCTGGTGGGCGAGGCCGGCGGCAACATTCTGGAGGTCAGCCACAACCGCATGATCGACGACTCGGCGAAATCGGCGACGCTCGGCCTTCTGATCGAGGCGCGCGACAACGAGCATTCGCGCGAAATCCGCGCGCATCTCGAAGGCGCAGGCTTTGCGATCAAGGAGCGGGCTTAGGGAGAGAGAATCCGCCAACGTTCTACGCATTGTTGTGCTTTGCTATAAACTATGAGTAGTATCCGTCGCGAAATTTCCGATCTACTCCGGGGGTCAGCGAATGGTCATTCGAAGGATGTTGGCATCCGTCGTCGCGCTTTCGTCGGTGCTCGTGCCGGTTTGTGCGAGGGGGACGGTCTTGTACGTGTCTGATTTCGATTCAGGTGTCATATACGAATACGAAAAGAATGGCGCAAAGTGCACCTTCGCATCCGGTCTTGGCGGCCCCGAAGGCATCGTCTTCGATAAGTCGGGCAATATGTTTGTCGTCGACCGCGGCGATGGTGTTATTCACGAATTTCAAGTCACCGGCACCCAAACCGTCTTTGCTTCGGGGCTGTTCGCGCCGCAGTTCGCCGCCTTCGACCAAGCGGGAAACCTCTTCGTCTCGGACAGCGCGCCAGGAAATGTATACGAATTCGCCCCGGACGGTTCGAGAAAAACATTTGCAACGGGGCTGGATGGACCGAGCGGACTAGCGGCCGACGCCTATGGCAATCTTTTCGTTGCGGTCTCCGGGGCCAATCAAATCCTCAAGTATAGGCACGAACGGACGAAGGTTGTGTTCGCTTCCGGGCTCGATTTTCCGACCGCAATAGTCTTGGACCGGCGCAATCATCTGTTCGTCGCCGACAATGCAAGTCAAAATATCTACGAGTTTCTTCCAAACGGCGATCGCCAGTTGTACTTCGGTGGCACTTCCGGCAATCCCGAGTCGTTGTCCCTTGTCTCTGGAAACATATTATTCATGGGCAGCCAGAATGGCGGAATTTTCTATTATCTGAGCGGTCAACAGGTGAAATTCGATCAATTGGAAATTGCAAATATACCTACCGTGCGTTTCGGACCATATTTCAGTCCAAAATCCTGTTCGGGCTGACGGCTGCGTTTGGTCGATCCTTAGTTCCTTCACAGAATCGTTTCTAAGGGACAGCGAAATAGCTCATACGCGAACTTTGCTCAATCTTTGCTCTGCCGCGGGCGCGTCAGCACCTGGAAGACCACGGCATCCCAGGCATTGTGAATGCCGGTGAAGAGCAGCAGAAGGACGGCGGCACCGGCGGCGAACAGACCCTCGCGCTCATGGGTGAGCGATGCGAGTCCGGCGGTGAAGAGCATCGCATAGGCGACGACGGGCAGCACGATGTGGAATGCCTTGTCTTCGAGATCGGGCAGATAGGCATCCTGGCGCAGAATCCGCCGGCCGGTGAAAACCGCATAGATCGCTCCGGCCAGGCCGACAAAGCCGCTGGCGACGGCGATGGGCGCCTCCGTTTCCCATGGCGCGCGCAGCAATGCGCACAACAGAAGCACGCTGCCGAAGTGGACGATGGTCGGCGTCGAGAAAGCCGGTCCGACTTCGGCGGCGCGGCGCGGCGGGCGCTCCGCGATCAAGGTCATCACCACGAATTGCAGGCCGATCAGCGCGCCCGCGGCCGAACCCACGATGACGTAGAAGCTGTCCCACTTCGCAAGCTCGATCATCGCATGCCTTCAGGCGGACGATTTCAGGCGTTCGCGGACATCGCCATAGGCCGCAGCGATCAGCGCGTTCAAGGCATCCGCGGGCAGGTCTTGCCCCCAACGCAGTTTCACATGCCGCATGCGCTTGCCGGAACCTTCGAGCAGGGTGGCCGGATCGAAGAGGACGGCGCCTTGAAAGAAGCCGAGACTCACATGCGCCTTGAACGCGTCGACATAGCCGAACGCGGCATCAACGGCGCAGGCGATCGGATGACCGTCATGCAGAATCTCGCGTACATCGCTTCCGCAGCCGCGCATTTTCTCGAACCAGGGCCGGACGAAAGCGCGCAGCGGATCTCCGGTGGAAAACCAGGACTCGATTCTCGGATCGCGGCGCACCGCCCCCGGCAGCCGGAAGATTTCATCCCCCATCGACGGTACCCTATCCCGCTTCCTTCTTGCAGGCGGCGGTGAGTTCGTCGATGTCATAGCTCTTGCAGCGCGGGAGGAGCGCCTGAGCCTCGCCGTCGCGGCCCTGAAGATGCAGGAGCTGGATGCGCTTTGGCAGCAGCACCGGCGAATCCTCGAAGCGCGCGACCGCCATGTCCATCGCCGCCTGGGCGTCCTTGAAATCGTTCACTCCTATGTAGAGATCGATCAGCCGCGTATAAATCTCCCACGAAGGCTCCGGCCCATCCGCGGCACGCTTCAGCGCCGCGAGCGAGAGCCGATCCTGACGGCGGCCCTGATAGTATTCCGCGGCGACAAAGTCCGTATACGCATGATCGACGGTCGGCGGCGCGATGGCGCGCGCAACCTCCGCGCCCGCGCCCTTCTCGGTGCCCTGGGCGGGATCGGCGATCCAGGCCGCGGCATTCTCGGCTTCGGTATAGTGCGAGAGCATCGCCACGAGCTTCGGCTTCAGCGGCGAGGTGCTGTTCGGCGCCCAGGGCAACGGCGTCGGCGCGACCGGTCCCGCATTGCGATAGGCACGGTAGAGATAGGCGCTCAAAAGGTCGGCGCGTTCCTTGGCCGGATGATGGGTGGTCGCGTCTTGCGCCATGTTGTCGACGGCGGCATCGAAAACGGAAATCGCCAGATCGGCGACCTGGCCCGTATCCGGCCGCCCGCCGCCGGCGATTTCGCCGGCGATGCTCAAGCCGCCGCCCACCATGGTCATGAAGCCGCCCTTGCCGCCGCCGTTGCCGGCGTTCCTGTCGGCTGCCTCTTTCGCCGCCGCGGCATCCGCCTCTGCTTCGGCTTCCTGGGCCGCAAGCTTATCCATCACCGCGAGCGGCGCCTCGGGGTCGTAGCCGGCTTTGACCATCAGATCGAAGCCCAATGCGTCGGCGGCGTCTTCGTCTTCCTTGGCCATCTGCGGCATCAGCACATTGGCGCTGAGCTTGGCGAGGTGCTGCGCCACATCGAGACCGCGCGCGAGATTGGTGCTGCCGCCCAGGGATATCTGCACGTTGCCCTGCGCGACAAAATCGATCGCGCCGCCGTTGACCACGGCGTAATACTGCGCCTTCTTGAACCAGTCGTGCTGCTTGTGGCGGTAGATCGCATGCGCCAGCTCGTGACCCAGCACGAAGGCGAGCTCGTCCTCGCTCTCCAGCATTTCGAGCAGCCCCACCGTGACGATCAAGGTGCCGTCCGGCGTGCATTCACCCGCGAATTCCGGCGTCGCCAGGATGCGCACCTGCGGCTGGAACGACGAGGGCATCTTCACGCCCGCCATCAGCCGGTCGACCACGCCCTGGGCGTAGGTCCGCAGCTCCGGCGAAGGTACGAAACCCTGGCCGCGCGTGCGCATGATGCCGAGCGCCAGCGGCCGGCCCTGCAGTTCCTTGGAATAATCGGCGGCCGGCTTGAGCGCATCGATGGCGCGGCCTTGGCTTGGATAGCCGTTACTGTCGAAAAGACCGGCTTGCGCGGCGCTCGAAAGCAGAAGCGCGGCGAAGGCGGCGGCGACGGGACCTGTGCGCATCACTTGCCTCCCGCCTTGGGGCAGCCTTCGCCCAGCCCGCGCGTGGCGCCCACCTTCTCGGTGTTCGAACCCATCGCCAGATTGCGGCAGACGGCGGGAAGCTTTCCGCTGAAGCGGTAGCGCACCATGTAAGGCGGGACCCAATAGGTCTTTCCGCCGACACCGACCTGCAACATCATGTTCGGCGCGCGGCCGGTGATCGGCGCGCAGGCTGGAAATTTGGCGGCATCGAGCGTCTCAACACGCTTGCCGGCGGCCGCGTCATACAGATCGACCTGCGGCGTTCTTGCCGCGAGCACCATGTCGCCGGCCGCGGAACAGCTGTCCGCGGCGAAAGCGGGCGCTGCATTCGCCAGGGACAGCAGCAGCGCCAATCCCCCTACTCTCATGACTCCCTCACCTATCTTGCACATCCGCCCCCGCGACGTGGCGAAGATAGCCCCAGAACGAGTCCGGCGCACCAACTAAGAGAAGCGCCGCAAGTTCCGCCGAGACGAACACCACCTCGACCCAGTTGGCGACCGACAATCCCGCGGCCAGCGTCAGCAGCAACCCTATCCCCAGCGCCAGGCCGAAGGCGAGATAGTGCCAAAGCTTCTCGACGGTCTTCTCGAGGAAATATTCGAAGGTCGCGCTGCGCTCCTTGCGCTCCCGCCCGCGCTTCAGACCGAGCCAATGGAACCACGACAGGATCAGGATCACCGGGATGACGGCGACGATCTGCACCAGATTGCCGTCCTGCACCTGGCCGAAGAGCGAGATCGCATCCTGTTCGGGCCTGCCGCGGAAGGTGACGAGATTGTCGAGGGCCATGGCATGGACGAACACGCCGGGAAGCAGGTTGTTGACGGGCGTGAACACCGTGTCCTGCGCGCCCTGGAGATGCGCGCCATAGAAGACGACGCGGTCTTCGATCAGTTTGGGAATGTCCGCGTCGCTTCCCGCCATCAGGCCTTCGACCGGGATCACCGCGTTATAGGGACACGGGCTTTTGACCTGGCTTGTATCGAAAAAGGCGAGGTAGATGCGCTGCACCAGGGTGAAATCGGTGGCGCAGGTCTTGCCCTGGTCGGACATCCATTTGAGGTTCGACGGCGCCGTCCTGGTGCCCCAGACAAGCTCCATCTTGTCGTTGATCTTCGCCGGCGGCTGCTTCGGAAACACATCGCGATAGACCTTGAGCGCGAGCGAAGGACAAGTCCCGTCGTTGTCCGGCTTCACATTGAAACAATGTCCCGTGCCGTCATACTGCCGCGCCACGCCGGCGTTGATCGGCGTCGAGGGATCGAGCACCGGCACGCCCGTAGCCACGATCTCAGGCGTCAGCGCATTCTCGCCATAAGGGAGATCGACGCCGCCTTCGAAATAGAGCGGCACATGGGCCGCCTGGTAGCGGTGGATGACGTCGATCAGTTCGCCCAGCGTTTCGTCGCGGCGCGGATCGACGAAGAGAATGTCCACGACCACTGCTTTCGGCTTGTAGGAGAGCAGCGCGCCCAGCGCGCGCGCGTGATCGCCATAGGTCCAGGGCCAGGGCGTCTGCAATTGGTGCAGAGTGCCTTCGTCGATCAGCGTCACGGAGACCCTGTCGCGCCCTTCCGTGCCGTACAAATAAGGGCCGGTGATGAGCAGGCCGGAGACGTCTTGCGAATAACGCTGCACAAGGTCCGAAAAGCCGAAGGGGTTCAACCAGATCTGGATGCTGGCGAACGCCAGCAGCGAGACGACGAGAAACCAATACGGGACGCGTCGGCTGAGCACCTCCATGTGCCCGCGGTCGGGCCTGCGCGCGCGGCGATAGACGCCGACCACCAGAGGCGGACGCTTCTGTGAGACCTCGACCTTCGTTTCGCTCTCGCGCCCCCCGAACAGCCTCATCGCGAGAACTTCTCCGAGAGGATGATTGACGACACCGTGCGCGCGACGCCCGGCGCGCGGCCGATGCGGTCGAGCAGCGCGTCGATTCGGCTGGGCGTGTCGGTTTCCACCATGGCGACGAGATCGTAGCTCCCCGACACCGCGGCGAGCGAGCGCACCTCGGGCATTTTCTTCAGCTCGACGCTGACGCGGTCCGCCTGTTTGGGATCGGTCTCGATCATCACCACGGCCCGCAGGCGGTTGGCGCGTTCCTCGCCCAGCCGCACGGTGTAGCCCTTGATCGCGCCCTCGCGTTCGAGGCGCGCGATGCGCTCCTGCACCGTCGAGCGCGCCAGACCGAGCTTGCGCGCCAGAGACGCCGTGGGCTCGCGGGCATTGGCGCGCAAAAGGTCGAGAAGGCGGGTGTCGGTATCTCTCATAAACCCAGTTGTCATTCCCGGCCGAGCGACACGACAGTGTCGCGAGGGGAAGGGGATGACACCTTACATATTGCCGGTTTTCCCGTCGATTCGCCGGACCATAGCCGATTTTCCGGCGTTTCGCCGTCTCTTTTCCGTCGCCCGAATGGGCCACTTTCTCGGCAAGTCCGGGAGGAAAAATCATGAAGAGAGTCATGCTCGTAGGCGGGGGCAAGATCGGTGTTGCCATCACCGAATTCCTGTCGTCCAGCGGCGACTACAAGCTCACCGTCGCCGACCGCGACCCGGAGAGCCTGAAGCGCCTGCCCGCCCGCAATGTCGAGCTGCGTCAGGTCGACATCCTCTCGCCCGACTTCGTCCATGAGGTCGAGGGCCACGACATCGTGCTCTCGGCGACGCCGTTCAACCTCACCTCCAAGGTCGCCGAGGCCTGCAAACGCGTCAACGCGCATTACCTCGACCTTACCGAGGACGTGGAATCCACCCGCACGATCAAGAAGCTGGCCGAAGGCGCGCGCACGGCCTTCATCCCGCAATGCGGATTGGCGCCGGGATTCATCTCGATCGTCGCCTACGATCTGGCGAAGAAATTCGACAAGCTGCGCGACGTGCAGATGCGCGTCGGCGCGCTGCCGGTGTTTCCGCACAACGCGCTCAAATACAATCTCACCTGGTCGACCGACGGGCTGATCAACGAGTACTGCAATCCGTGCGAATCCATCCGCGACGGTGTGCGCACCGAAGTGCCTGCGCTGGAGGAACTCGAGCAATTCACGCTCGACGGCGTGGAATACGAAGCATTCAACACCTCGGGCGGGTTGGGCACGCTGTGCGAGACCTTGGAAGGCAAGGTCGAGAACCTGAACTACAAGACCGCGCGCTATCCCGGCCACCGCGACATCATCAAGCTCTTGGTGCGCGACCTGCATCTCGGCACACGGCGCGAGATCTTCAAGGACGTGCTCGAGACCGCGATCCCCATTACCTATCAGGACGTGGTGCTGGTGTTCGTCACCGTGAACGGCTGGAAGGACGGGCTGTTGACGCAGGAAAGCTACGCCAAGAAGATCTACAGCCAGACCGTGGGCGAACGGCTGATGAGTGCGATCCAGATCACCACCGCCGCCGGAATCTGCGCGATGTGCGACCTGCTGGTCGAAGGCAAGCTGCCGCAGAAGGGTTTTGTGCGGCAGGAGGAAGCCAGGCTTTCGGACTTCCTCGGCAACCGCTTCGGCCGCTATTACGCCAAAGGGCACTAACGGCCGCTGGGGAGTTGAGACAGGAAAGTTTCACGCGGAGCCGCGGAGTCCGCGGAGTAAACTCACTGCTCCGTGTACTCCGCGCCTGCGCGTGAAAATGGAGCTATCGATGACCTTTCAGGAACTATTGAACAAACTTGGCGTCTCCACTTCGGGCTCCGTCATCACCCGCTCGCCCATCGACGGCGCGGAGTTGGGGCGCGTGTCGTATGACGATGCGGCGTCGGTCGAGAAGAAGGTCGCGGCCTCGGCGGAAGCGTTCAAAGCCTGGCGCGACGTGCCGGCGCCCAAGCGCGGCGAGTTGGTCCGCCTGTTCGGCGAAGAGCTGCGCGCCAACAAGGACGCGCTCGGCCGCCTGGTCACCCTCGAAGCCGGCAAAATCCTCCAGGAGGGCCTGGGCGAGGTGCAGGAGATGATCGACATCTGCGATTTCGCGGTCGGCCTCTCGCGCCAGCTCTACGGTCTCACCATCGCCAGCGAACGTCCCGGCCACCGCATGATGGAGACCTGGCATCCGGCGGGTCCCGTGGCGGTGATCTCCGCGTTCAACTTCCCGGTCGCGGTGTGGGCCTGGAACGCGGCGCTGGCGCTGGTCTGCGGCGACAGCGTGATCTGGAAACCTTCCGAGAAGACGCCGCTCACCGCGCTCGCAACCCAAGCCCTGTTCGAGCGCGCGGCGAAGACATTCGGCGCGGCGCCCGCGAACCTCTCCCAGGTCGCGCTCGGCCTGCGCGATGTCGGCGAGATGCTGGCCAAGGACGCGCGCATCCCGGTCGTCAGCGCCACCGGATCCACGCGCATGGGACGCGAGCTCGCGCCGGTCGTCGCGGCGCGGTTCGGCAGGTCGATCCTCGAGCTCGGCGGCAACAACGCGATGATCGTGGCGCCGAGCGCGAAGCTCGATTTGGCGCAACGCGCGATCCTGTTTGCCGCGGTCGGCACAGCCGGCCAGCGCTGCACCTCGCTGCGGCGTCTGTTCGTGCACGAGAGCCTCTATGACCGTCTGGTTCCGGCGCTGAAGAAGACCTATGCCGGCCTTCCGATCGGTAACCCGCTCGACGCCAAGACGCTGGTCGGGCCGCTGATCGACAAACAGGCCTTCGAGAACATGCAGCGCGCGCTCAGCGCTGCGAAAGACGAAGGCGCCAGCATCACCGGCGGCCAGCGCGTGCTCGCGGACAAATATCCCGATGCGTACTATGTCCATCCCGCGATCGCGGAGATGCCGCAGCAGACGAAGACCGTCTGCCACGAGACCTTCGCGCCCATCCTTTATGTCATGCGCTACCGCGATTTCGCCGACGCGCTGGCAAAACACAACGCCGTGCCCCAAGGCCTGTCGTCCTGCATCTTCACCACCGACATGCAGGAAGCGGAGAAGTTCATCGCGGCCGCGGGCTCGGATTGCGGCATCGCCAATGTGAACATCGGGCCTTCCGGCGCCGAGATCGGCGGCGCGTTCGGCGGCGAGAAGGAGACCGGCGGCGGGCGCGAAAGCGGTTCGGATTCCTGGAAGGCCTACATGCGCCGCCAGACCGCGACCATCAATTATTCCGACGCGTTGCCCTTGGCGCAGGGAATCGAGTTTGGGGTATAAGCGCGCACGCTTTGCCCCGGGGGGGGACACATGTCGCGTCTTGCAATCGCGCTGCTTGCCGTCCTGTTGGCTTCGGGCGCAAGCGCGAAGCCTGTGACTGCCGCAGACGAACTCGGCGCGGCGATCAAGTTGCTCAAAGCCCACCACATCAATCGCGACAATGCCGATTGGCGCGCGGTCGAGGTCAAGGCCTGGGCTTTGCTGCCACGCAACGGCAAGCCCGAGGACGCCTATCCCGCCATCGATGCCGTGATCAAGGCGCTGGGCGAAAAGCACACATCGCTGTTCACGCGCGACGAGTGGAAGGCCGAAATGACGGGCGAGCAGCAGAACGGCACCAAGCCCGTTCAACTCACGCCGCCGCAATTCCGCATGCTGCCCGGCCGTACCGGTTACGTCCACGTCTTCGCCTTCATCGGAAACGCCAACGCCGTGAAGGACTACGAGACGCGTTTCCGGGCCCGGATGGCCGCGCTGGGCCAACAAGGCGCATGCCGCTGGATCGTCGATCTGCGCGGCAACCAAGGCGGCAATATGTGGCCGATGCTCAACGGACTCTCATCGCTGCTCGGCGATCCGCCCTTCGGCTTCTTCGAGCCGGGAGCCGATCCGGGCGAAGTGTGGACCGTCAAGGCCGGCGAAGTGCAAGGCGTCGACGTCGCCGATATCGATCGCATCCCCGCCTATGACCAGAAGCATCCGGCCCCGCCGGTCGCGGTGCTGGTCGACCGGCGCACTTCGAGCTCCGGCGAGTTCACGGCCATGGCGTTCGAAGGCCGCGGCGGCGTGCGGTTCTTCGGCCAGCCCACGGCCGGCTTCGTCACCGGCAACGACGTCTTTGCGCTCCCCGACGGCGCCCAAATCGCGCTCACCGAGTCGGGCTCGCAGGACCGGCTGCACCGCAAATACCGCGACCGGATTGTCCCAGACGAGATCACCCCGCCGGGCCCTGGGACGGACAAAGCCGCGATGGCCTGGCTGCGCGCCCAATCTTGTAGCGGCGGGTGAGCGGCGGGGTTGGCAAACCGGGCCGCCCCTCCCCATATGTGCCTCAACCCACAATGGGAGGGCGCGATGTTGCATGCATGGATCCTCTGGCCGTTCCTGTTTTTTTGGCCTTTCCATGGGCTTTTGACGCTGCTGTTCGTGGTGCTGATCGTCAGCCTGATCTTCCGCCGCCGGTACTATTATTACCCCTACCACTGGTATCACTGGGGTCCGCCGCCCAAGCCGAAGTCCGACGCGCTGGCCAAGCTGGAGGAACGCTATGCCAATGGCGAGATCCAGCGCGACGAGTATCTCCAGAAGAAACAGGACCTTGGCGGCTGAGCGGCGTCTTGCCGTTAACCTCTGCTTAACTCTTCACTTCGCGCACGCGGAACAGGCGCCTAGTCTTCCCTCGTTATCGGGGGGAGAGAGGATGCCCAGAAACGTGGCGCAACTCACCGGAATGATCGTCACCGCCATCGTCGCGCTCGGGAGCGATCTCGACGTCTATTATGCGATGCCGCTCGGCATCTTTGCCGGCGCGCTGGCCACGTTCCTTGTGGCGCTGCACGAATACCGCAATCCGCAGCCGGTGCCGGTGAAGATCCGGCGGTAAGAATTTCTCGGGCGGAGACGCGGAGTACGCGGAGAACGCGATACAACTCCGCGCCATCCGCGTCTCCGCGTGAAACCCTTGACTTCAGAGTCTTACGCTCAATCCGACTTAATTCGCCTTCTCGCAATTGACCATCCACGGGATGCCGTAGCGGTCGGTGACCATGCCGAAGCGGTGGGCGAAGAAGGTCTGCTGCATCGCCATCGTGACGTTGCCGCCGTCGGAGAGCGCGGGGCGCGCCGTCATCCTGAGGTGCTTCGCGCCTGCTTCGAGGCTCGCTGCGCTCGCACCTCAACATGACGCGCGAAGCCTCGAAGGGCGGCGCGCCGGCAATCGCCTCCCTCACCCCAGCTCCGCCAGCAACGCATCCAGCCGTTCGAACGACTGCTGCCCGCCTTCCTTAACGCCGGTGTTCGCCATCCAGTCGCGTGCCTGGACATGCGGGAAGCGCTGCTTGCAGACCAGACGCGTCTTCTTCGGCCCCTCGGCGTGGAACTCGAAGCTGTCCTCGATCGGCGGGAATTGCGCAAAGCGGAAGGTGCGCACGATGCGCGACGGTTTTTCGATGTCGAGATATTCGCCGAAGAAGGTCACGGTCTTCTCGGCGTCGGAATGGCTGATGCGCCACTTGCCGCCGGGACGGCAGTCGAACTCCTCCACCGTGATCTTGTATTTGTGCGGGCCCCACCAGCGCGCGACGTGCTCGGCCTTGGTGAAGCAATCCCACACCAGATCGCGCGGCGCGTCGAACATGCGCGTCAAGGTCATGGTGGGCTCGCCCGGCGGCGCGTCCACCAGGATTTCATGTGCGGGTTTTGCGCTTGCGTCCATGTTTCTTCTCCTTGGCTTGCAGGTCCTTGAGGTATTCGTCCAGGCGGTCGAGGCGCGCTTCCCAGGCCGCGCGCTGGCTCTCCAGCCAGTCGCGCGCATTGAGCAGCGCGTCCGGCTCGATGCGGCAGGTGCGCACGCGGCCGATCTTCTCCGACGCCACCAGCCCGCTCGTCTCCAGCACCTGAAGATGCTGCACGATTGCCGGCAGCGACATGTCGAACGGCTCCGCCAGTTCGCTGACCGACGCCGGCCCCAAAGCCAGCCGCGCGATCATCCCGCGCCGCGTGGGGTCGGCCAAAGCCTGGAAGATGGGATCGAGGGACGGCTGATGCTTAAGCATGTACTTAAGTATCAGGCCGGCGCGGCGGACGCAAGGGAAAATTCCGCGGCCCAGGAAAAATTGATCCGGCTGGGGAACGATCGCGCATGGACGGCATCGCCACACTGGCGCAAGGCGCGATTTCTGGCGACGACGAGGCAATGCTATTCTAAGATGAGATTCTCTGCCGTTGTCGCGAGCAGCGACTTGCGGAAGGTGGAGGCTTGTTCGCAATGATTGCCATTCTGTTACTCTTACTGAAGGCGATTGGAACCGCCCTCGCTTTCATATTGTTCGTTATTTCATCTGGCCATTGGCTGCATGAGCGCTTCGAGAACAATCTGCTGCTCCGAATCACGGCGGGCACGCTTGCCGTGTTTCTCACTTACCTCGGGCTGGAACCGTTTCTTCCGATTCCAAAGATCGAGACGCTGGTGGCGTCACTAGCTTCCGGTGGTCACACCCCCCAGACGAACTCGCCATCCGAAGATTCTGGTCTACTCGTCGATGGAAAGCAGAATGATGACATAGCGAGTGCCGACTTCTCGGGGCCCAAAATCGATTGCCGAAACATGAATATCGTTCACACCGCCGGCTTCTATTACAACGATGCGTTCCCGAGCATGTTCGGCGGCACTTGGCGTATCACATCCCGCGGTGGAGGCTTCACGGGCACTTTCACAGTTCCAAAGGATGGCCAGTACGTCTTGGTCGTGACTCACGGTTCGTCGTACAACGATTCGCTGCGGCGGCCCGGCTATTCGCCAGTTACAATTCTTGTAAATTTAAAGCCAGTGGTTGAGGGGTATGATGCCGCCGAACACCATCCTGGATTCCACGGCATGCCGGTGGATCAGTGGCTAATCCACGCCCATTCTGGCGAAAACACGATTGGATGGGTTTACGGCAGCAATGGCGAGACTCACTACTGGATCCACAGCATTGAAATTCGACCAATATGACGGAGGGTTTGCTGTTTAATATCCCCGCTCATACACCACCGCGTTCCAGTAGTGTGCACGGTGGGTGCCGGTCTTGGAGAATCCCCGGCGCCTAAGTTCTCGCCCGATCATCAGGTTGAAATAGCCGTGGGCCACGAGCGCGGCCTGTCCGTCCTCGCCCGCGCGGCTCACAAGAATATCGGCGGCGGCGCAGGCGCGCGCCTTGGCTTTCGCGTATGTCTCGATCTCGGGGTGATAGCCCGCATGCCACAGGATGCGGGCCACCACGGCCCATTTCGGCACCGTCATCTTCAGCAGCGGAATGCGCGGGCTGGCGAGCGGCGCCTCCGCGAACAGCGGATCGACAACCAGTTCGGCCGCCGGCGCCAGAAGCTTCGCGCTTTCATGCGCGCGCGCGCGGTCGCTGGCGAACACCGCACTCAATTCGCGCACCAGATCCTGCAACTCCTCCGGAGGCGCATCCTTGGGATCGAGTCCGGCCTGCTCATAGTCGTCGATATACGCGCGGAAGCCCTGGTGCCCCGTGCGCGGCGCAAGTGCGATGTCCGGCCTGCCGTGGCGGATGAGGATGATGCGGCTGGTAATCGGCAGCTCTCTTTCGGGCGCCCGCGGGGAGGGCTACGCTCAAGCCTCAAGCATAGATCGGGAAAGGGCTCATGGAACAGGCGGACCTCAAAGGCAAGGCGGCAATCGTCACAGGCTCATCCTCGGGCATCGGCGCGAGCGTAGCGCTCGGCCTGGCGCGGCGCGGCGCGAATGTCGTGGTCAACTACTCCAAAAGCGCGAAAGAGGCCGAAGCGGTCGCGGACCAGGTGAAGAAGACCGGCGTGCAGGTCGCGGTCGTGCAGGGCAATGTCGCGAACGACGCCGATTGCCGCAAGCTCGCCGCCGCCGCGCGCGACGCCTTCGGCCGCATCGACATGCTGGTCAACAATGCCGGAACCACGAAGTTTGCCGGCCATCGCGACCTCGACGCGCTGTCGGCCGAGGACTTCGCGAACATCTATGCGGTGAACGTGATCGGCGCCTTCCAGATGATCCGCGCCTGCGCAGGCGAGCTGCGCAAAAGCGACGACGGCGCGGTGGTCAACGTGTCGTCGATCGCCGGTGTCGAGGGTCTCGGCTCGTCGGTCGCCTATGCCGCGTCGAAAGGCGCGCTCAACACGATGACATTGTCGCTGGCGCGCGCGCTGGCGCCGGAGATCCGTGTCAACGCGGTTTGCCCCGGCCTCGTCGCCACGCCCTGGTTCACCGAGCGCTTCGGCGCGGAAGCCTTCGAACGCGTGAAGGACAACTATAGAAAAACCGCCGTACTGCAGCGCGTGGCCGACAGCGATGAGATCGCCAAATCCGTCGTGTTCCTGGCAACGCCGGACTCGCGCAACATCACCGGCGAGACCTTGCTGACCGACGGGGGGCTCAGACTCTCCATCGGAGGGTTGCGCGGATGACCCGCT
>Ga0335083_10001294_pt1 | contig 34671 bp, 28 predicted proteins | sample Lox_Sample_42_FD_206716 | JGI IMG/M metagenome (GOLD analysis project Ga0335083, IMG submission 206716) | Soil microbial communities from Loxahatchee National Wildlife Refuge, Florida, United States - Lox_Sample_4.2 | ecosystem: Environmental > Terrestrial > Soil > Wetlands | place: USA...
GCCACGCGAGCTACAGGCAGGAGTCCGACTTCGGCCATCGTCCCTCCTGCCTCACTAGAAAACACCTCGGGCCCCGACTTGTCGACTCCTCGAAACATACTCTGTGCCTAGGATGTCAACAGAGCCATAGAAGATAGAGTCCGGGAGTGCCCGTTTCTAGTACCTTTCGAGGCCATGCTGGTGCTGCCATACGACCGTAAACTAAAGATACTAAAAGACATACTGTAGAATTATAATGTTTGAGCTTGATCGTGCTAGTACCACGACCGCAGTACCCCGCTGAGTGTGTCTACCTTCCCATTGAGGGCTCCAGATCGGCCGCGTAGTCTCCTAAGAACGGGTTGGGGGCCGCGCGGGGACAGCGGCTCCGCAAGGAGCCGTGTGCGAGCTACCCAACCCGCCATTCTTTTTGAAACCCTTGAGTAATTGCCCACAGAATTAACGCCTGAAGTTCTAAGAAAGCTATTTAGTCCGCACGGCAAAATAGGCCTTCCTCTTGCTCTCTTCCCTTGAAGATCGTTGCATCGATGGTGAGCGATTTGCGCCATCATAGACTTGGGGAGGTTTTTTCCGCTGTGGGTGAACGATTTAGACGACGACTGGAGCGATCGGCGGACAGAGTCTCCGTTGCGTGTCTGGTTTTGTTGGCCTTCCTGGCGGCATCCATCGCCTCCGCGCGGCCCCTGCAAGCCGCGAAGCCAGAGCCTGCGAAATTGCGCTCCGCCGCAAGAAGCGCGTTCCTTCGATACGTAAAGTTGACCGACGATCGGAATGAATCGGAGCTGATGCGTGGCGGCGCGATGCTGTGGATCGATTCGCTTGCTGAGGTGCAGCGTGCGGACGCTTACGCTGCCCTTAAGCGCGGCGAAGTGGAGATCCATCAGCTGACGACGCTTGACAACGGGAAGACGATCGATTGTCCGGGCGGTATGGTCCATCACTGGGTTGGGGTGGTTTTTATCCCAGGAGCCGAACTAAAAGATGTGCTGAATATCCTTGAGGATTACGATCACCAGTCCACGTACTACGCCCCGGATGTCGAACGTTCCAGAATCGAATCGCGCAATGGCGATCACTTTCGAGTGTTCCTGCGATTCCGCCGACACAAATTGATTACCGTCGTTCTGGATACCGAGCACGACGTGCATTACTTCCTTGACTCTCCGAGGCGAGCGCACAGCCGCAGCTCCGCGGTGCGTATCGCGGAAGTCGAGAATCCGGGAAAGAGCGACGAACGCGAACGGGCGCCTGGAGACGATGGTGGCTTTCTTTGGGGCATGGAAACGTGGTGGCGGTTGGAAGAGGCGAACGGGGGCGTTTACGTGCAGAGCGAAGTCGCTTCGCTGACGCGGGATATTCCGACGGGCTTGGGTTGGCTGATCGGCCCGTTTGTGACTACTATTCCGAAGGAGACGCTGGAGTTCACTCTGGAAGCCACGCGAAAAGCCGTCGAGGCAAATTAATAAATAGCGCTGGAACTGGAACGGCACCTTAAGCGTGCGGGTGAATCCGCGCGTTGGCGCTTTTCAGGAGTTCCCACAGGGCCGCAGCGCTGCGATCCCAATTCCATTCGAGAGAGGTTTTGGCGGCGGCTTCACCGAGTCTGCGGCGCAATTCCGGTTGAGTTTGGAGCTGTTCGATCCGGGCCGCCAGAGACTGCGAGTCGCGCGGATGGGTTAGCACAAATCCGTCAATCCCGTCATGAAGATATTCGGCGACGCCGGCGTAGCGGGAGGTAATCGCCGGTAAGCCGCAGGCCATGGCTTCGGCCACGGGGAGGCCGAAGGAGTCTTCGCGGCTCGGACTGACGTAAAGGTCCGCAGCGCTGTAGGAATCGAGTACATCCGCAGTTGGGGGCTCCCAAAAACACCGATGTTCGATGCCGAGTTGCTTCGCACGCGCCCGAAAGGGATCCACGACGTCGTTACCCACGACCAGAAGTTTTATTCTAGAGTCGGGAAGAGCTGCCATCGCTTCCAGGATTGTTGAAAGCCCTTTTACGCGCCAATCGTTGCCAATCAGGAGCAGCACGAAATCGTCGCCGGAAAAACCTCTTCGTTGACGAGCTTGCTCGCGCAACGCGAGCCTGACGGGCCCGCTGAAGCGCTTGTGGTCCACTCCATTGGGAATCACGACCACATCGTTACGGTGAAAAGTTTCCTTCATCAGCGCGGCCGTTCGATGAGAGACCGCCGAGAGAGAGGTGGTTTTGTTAGCGTAGATCCTGCGTTCCAAGCGGGTCAACAGCCCGTAATAAAGTCGCCGGTGAATTCGCCGGGAAAGGCCGATCCCGGACAACCTATCATTGTTCTCTTCGGGAGTAAGGGCCTGCAACCGCTGGAAGAGCGCGTGGACGACCACGACATCGGGATGCAACGAATTGATGCCTGGGGATAAGACGAGGTCGAAGGAACGGCCACCCAATGAGGCATGCCACCTTCGCAGGAACCCGTTGAAGAACATCCAAGCGAGAAATTGGGCCAAGTGTGGTCCAGGAACGGAGGGGACTTTGCGCCAGAAAATCGCGCCGGAACCACCAGAGGGAGGTGAATGCCGATTGCTTAAGCGCAGATCCTCCACGCGCTGGGCGTAGAGATGAATTTCGCAACCGTATTCGAAGGCGAGGCGCTCCAGCAACTCCGCTAGCGCGCGTTCCGTGCCATGGCGCCGGTCAACAAACGGAGAGACGACGGCGAGCCGCAAGTTAGCGAATCCAGCCACGCGAAGGTTGGATTGCGGGAGCGCTGGCCGCAAACTGCGAAGAGAGCGCGATGGTTGGAAGCCGGAAGAGCAAACCGAGCAACAGCCAAAGGTACGCGTTCAGGAGAAAATCCTCGTAGGCGGCCATTCCGCCGAAAGTGTCCGGATAAAACAGAACAAATGCATACCAAAAGATGATGAAGCCCACGGGGAACCAGGGGGAGCCTTTCAGCTTTCGGACGACGCCCCACGCGGAGGACAAGATCGCCGCGCTCATGACGATCCAAAGGATGAGTCCTCCTATTCCCATTTCGACGACAAGAGTCCCGAAACCGCTCTCGACACCGAATACGGGGGGCTGCACATTGAAAAAGCGCGCCACGTATTGCCCTCCAGCCCCGGTAGTCCCTATACCGTAGCCATACGGCCACCGTTCGTAGTTGAGAGCCGCGAGAAAGTTATCGAGGGGATATGTCCACCCGCGGTGTTTGAGTTCGCTTGTCGGACTATTAGGCATCAATGTTTCCTTGTAGATGTCGAGCCTAGTCATGAGCGCGTTCGGATAGGCATAAAAAAGCACGAACATGCCTAGCACGATCCCAATCGCGGCGCGCTGAATGGCGCGAAACACCCGCCGCACTTCGCCTTGCTTCCAAGGCGCGCCCCAGATGAACGCCACGCTGGTTACACCGGCGTCGATCAATCCCCACATGAAGGAACCTCTCGAAGCCGTCAAGAAGGCGCCTGCAGCGGTCAGCGCGATGGTGATGAATGCGAAGATCCGGCCTTTCTTGTGGCGCAAAAGAAGATAACCACCGAATCCCAGGACAAGCAGCCAGGCCACGGAAACGAAATCGGCGTACCGGCCGGCGCTGACGAATACGGAAGTCGGACGGTACGCAACCGCGCCGGTGGCCATATCGACGCGGTAAAGGCCGCTCAGTTCGCGGAGGTCTTCGGCTTGGACCGCCGGATTCAGAAAGCCGGGTCCGATGATGGATTGCGCTATGCCCAGCGATATGACGACGACCGCGAGAGCCAGATTAATGAGGAAAAAGCGGCGAATTTCTGCCTCGGAATTCAATAACGCATAACCAACGAAAAGTAACGGAACATAAAAGAAAAATATTTTGAAGCCCATAAGGCCATACCAGACGCTCGTGGAGGCCGGATTGAAGATCTGGAGCGCGCTGAACCAGATGAAAATAAGCAGAGGAATGAGGAACGGAGGACGGAAAAGCGTGACTTCCTTCCTTCGCACGGCCGTGAAGAAGGAAATGAGCACGACAAGCAGCAGGAAATCCTTGACGAAGTAGATGGCCATGTTGTTGCCGAGGAATTTTCGGACAAAATCCTCGAACAATAGCCAAGCCAAAAATAGATACACGCCGTTGCGCCAATTGTTGAGAATGGAGACGACGATCGCTCCCCCCACAAGGCACATGGCGGCATAGGCCAAGCCCCTCATGTTGTCGTAAATGATGTATTGCGCGGATTCGTAGGCGCCGATCACCCCTACGACCAAAATTCCGAGGAGCGTCAGCCGGCTTCTGCGAATCTCTCCCAGGCGAAGCGCGGTAGCTAATCTCATGGGTACTTCCTCATGCGTTTGCCTGAGCCAGAGGAAAGTCACGGCGAACAGCGGTGAAAATTTCAGTGGCTTGCCGCTGGGCCGCGCGATCCTGTGTAGTTCGAGCAACCATGGTCGCTACGGCTTTACGCCTTCGACGCAAATGCCACCCCCATTGAGAATCCGGCTCGGTTCCTCTATTTCGTCGACGTTCTCTATTCTGCTCTCGCCGCTGGTCTTGGGTTGAACTTCCGCGAAGCCCACGGATTCGATCAGAGCGGCAAGCGAATTTGAATCATACATCCATTTGTGCGTGTGAAAATCCTGCCAGGAGTTGTAGATGCGGTAAAACAAACTGCCACCAGACGGGCTCGGCCAGCGCATGAGCAGACGCTGGTTGACGCGATCTGCGGGACAGAGCGAGGCCATTTCCGCGGATAGTTCGCCAAACGGGTGTTCTCCGAGGTACTCGCGCAGAATCGCGTTGAGATCCGGCACCACCACGCGCAGAACGCCGCCTTTGGCGAGCACCCTGAAAGACTCTTGAATCAGGTTTCGCCCCTCCTCAACGTACAGATGCTCAAGAACATGCGAAGCATAAACGGCGTTCGCAGAGCCGTCAGGGAAAGGCAACGGCTTGCGGATATCGTGAATAAGAATTTTCGCGCTCCACGGTATCTCGGACTTATCCTTGGTGATGACGTGCAGGGAGGCTAGTAAGCGACGGAGCAGGGGGTGTTTGGCAAGCCTCGCGTTCCACGAGCCATCCACGTTGATCCAACCGTCCACCGTCCGCAGCCCGCAACCCAGGTTGAGACGAAGAAGACCGTTCGCTTGTGTCATTTGACTTTCTCGCTCGCCCGCGATGAACAATTTAAACGCAAGCGGTGGTCTATAGTTAGTTAATCTTGAAAACGAAAAAGTTAAGTATACAGCAGGTGTGAGCACGGGCGCCCGACTGCGGCGCCCACTGCTGGCGCGGTCGGGCTACTGTCGCCTTGCTTGCTCCTCGGTCAAAGCTCTATACTTGGGGCGCAGGGAGCCCAATCAAGGCCGGGAAGTGCGTACCTTCCAAAAAAAGACGCACACTGCAATGCAAGATCCGAAGCTGCCTGCCGATAACCGAAAGCGCCCCGAAACTTCCGCCATCCCAGACCCTAGAACTGAACAGACCGCAGCAGATGTAGATGTGGTCATACCCGTTTACGGCGAGCGTCCCCAGGCGCTGGCCGCAACCCTTTCAGCCAGCCTTAAGCAAACGTATCCAGTTGGCCGGATTTATGTCGTCGACGATGGCTCGCCGGAGCCCGTTTCTCTCCCCGATTGGGCGAAAGCTTCCGCCCAGATTGTCCTTCTTCGGCTTCCGCAGAACCAGGGGATTTCCGCCGCCCGGAATGCCGCGATTGCGCTCTCAAATGCTGTTTTTCTCGCCTGCATCAACACGGAAGTCCTCCCCGATCCGGACTGGCTCGTCACCTGTTTGGATTATCTATTCAGCCACCCAGAGGTCGGAGCCTGTGCCACCCGGGTGCTTCCTGCGAGACCTGAACGCCTGCTCACGCGCTGGCGTATGCGTTTTCAAGAGCCCAAGTATCCGGAACAGTCCGGTCCTACGCCTTTCGCTCATGGGCACGCTGTCCTTTTTCGCAAGCAAGCGGTGGACGCGGTGGGCGGTTATGATGTCCGTTTTCGGCGCCACCATGAAGACTCGGATATCTGCGAACGAATGAAGAAGTCTGGATGGGGGTCGCACTTTGTCGCTAGCGGCCGCTGCATCTCCGTGCAGCATGACTCGCTGGCGGAGTTGGCGAAAAAGCAGTTGCGTGATAGCGGCTGGTATTCTCCAGCGGAAAGTTCGCTGGTTCGTCTTTATTTCCACCTAAGCAAATGGACCCTCGTACGAGCCGCGCGAAACCTGTTTAAGGGCCGTTTGCGATTCCTTCCGGTGGACGCTGCGATTTGGGCATCTGCGCTGTGGATTGCCACGGATCGTACCTTGCGCTTTCCGCGAACTTCCGCAGACGTCGTTGGAGGCGCTTCGAATCGCGCTAAAACACATTCCCAGGACGGACGAAAATAGAGAGTCAACTCCGCCGAAGCCGAAATGGAAATGAAATGGATTGAGGTCAGTCCCGAAAGTGGATATTTTGGCAAACGATCAGGTCACCTCCGCTACTCAGATCGTAGGAGAATCTTGAAAGGGCCCGGAAAAACACCTCTTCGCAGTCCGCGCCGTGCAATTCAATGCACAAATTTCGCACGCGAGGCAGCCAGTTCTCTGAATTTCGGGAGAAAAGCTCGAGTTCGCTTCGTTCGATGTCGATCTTCAGTAAGTCAATCTCCGGAACTTTGCAGAGGCTGATCAGCGAGGGAAGATCGTAAGCCTCAATGGTGCCTGATTCCTGCCCGGCTACGCTTGCCTCCCTCACTTGCGCGGTCCAGTCGCGGCCGTCTCGAAATGCGCCTCTCTCGAGCACTAACCGTGTGCGTTCCACCCAGGCAGCCGCATGCAGGACTTTGGCTCGTTCTCCAAAGGGCGCCAGGTTTCGGCAGCAAACCGCGTAATTGCCGGGGTCAGGCTCGACAGCGACAACCTTGCATCCGGGAAATCTGGACAGGAAATACGCGCTCGCGTATCCGACGTTGGCGCCGAGGTCGAGAATCGTCTTGGGATGATCGAGTTCGAGCGTCTCATATTCGCGTTCGATAAAGACTTGTCCGAAGACTTGCCGATCGCTCGTGCCCATTCTCATCAAGACGGGATGCGTTGAGTTAATCGGTTTCAGCTTGAGGCAAACTGTCCCTTCCGAGAGGTTCCTGGCCCTCAAGTCGCTGAGCCGCAACAGCAGGGCAGCCGTCCAGCCGATCGCCCGGGAGTATCTCCGCAGCATGGCAATCTGGTAGAAGGGATTTCTCACGAAACAAATTCACCGGTCACGATGATACACCACGCGTTGCGGCTGGGAGAGCCGGCAACAGAGAGCATTGTTTGATATAACGACCTCGAACTCCCGGGGAATCCATCGCGGTGGGAACTTTGGCGCAATTAGAAAGCGCCCAAGTCGTTGGCGGAAGGCATGGGACGCATTTCCTATAGAGACGCCTCTAGTTGCAAGTCGCCAATCATTTTCTCGAGCTGATCGTTCGCTTTATCCCGTTCCGCTTCGGTGTCCTGAATCGTCCTCCGCAACACCTCGAGTTGCGTCTCCTGGTCATCCAGTTGCTTGGTGTAGCGTTGCAGAAGCGCTTTTTCCTCCGGGCTTCCACGCAGCGCTTTCATGTTCTCCCGCAACCGCCCTTGGTCTTCCACTATCCGATCAATGTCCTTCTGCCGTTCTTCCATGATTTCTTCTTGTTTCGCCACGACCGCTTTCTGGTCCATGATTTTCTGCAGCGCTTGCGCCATCTCCGGCGTGATGGTTTTGTCCTTCAGGAATACGCCGATCTGATCCGTATTTAGGTTAGAGATGGCGTAGGTTACATCGAGTGTGCGGACTTCTTCGACCGGCAAAGATGATGCCGCTTTTGCCGGAACTTCCAATCGGAAGCGATACACTCCCGGAGCCCGCTCTTCCGGCTCGATGGCGCCCTTGGCAAGCGACCATCCCATGCGTGCGGGGTGGTCAACAACGAGGGTGCGCCCAACGGCCTCCTGACTGTGCACGGTGTAGAGAGTCCGCTCTTCAAGGCGGCTGACTTGCGTAAGAACTCCTTTGGAGATTTTCGCCAGCATGACGTGCTGAGGCCGGTTGTCCTGATGCGCCTCCACCAGCAGGCCCAGGTCTGTGGCATAAGAAAGCAGCCGCCGCTCGCCAGGTTTAATTGGGTCCGTTAGTCCTTCGCCGGCGAATACTTCGTTTTCCAATACGCTGAAACTGCCACCATCGAAAGTCAACGGGCTGGTGTTTTTCAACCAGAGCGCGCGAAGTGGTCGTCCGGAACCGCTCGTTCCGTTCCAGAGCGATACTTTTTCCGCCTCGATCTCGGTTTGCGCAATGGGCACGAGAGCCGATTGGTTTTTCTTCAGCGTCACCTTGTCTTTTAGTTTGTACTCGAACAAATCCCCGAGTTCTTGTCCGCTTGCCGCGGCTTCTCCAATCGCGCGCGCTTCCTCAATATCTGCCGGAGAAGGTGGCGGGGGCGGTGGTGGAACGGCCCTGAATGACCCGCCTCCGTTACCTCCTCCACTTCCGGACCCGATTCCTACGTGCGGTCGATTTGCAACACCGCTCAGCATGGTCCCTCCCGCCACTCCCGCCGATTCGGTCATCAGCGCATTCACATTGCTCGCAGTGACCATTACGGTTTCTGTGGAAGTGCCTACGTCCAATCTCGCATTCGCCTGATTTTCACCCGGCGCAATGTTCAACCGCGTCATCAAATTTGTCTTGAATCCCGATTTTTGGCTCTGCAAACCGTAAGTTCCCGACGGGAGCGAAGAAAAAGAATAATTCCCGCCGCTGTCCGTCGTTGTTTGCGCAACAACCTGGCCGTTCTGGTCAAGCAGATTCACGTTCGCACCGGCAATCGATGCTCCCGACGGGTCGAGAACTGTCCCGCTTAGGCGACCATTGCCGCCGGAAAGCGCGGCGGCGTGCGTTTGCGGCGAGAGTTGCACGCTCTCTGGCAGAGGCACCACCGGGCGCCTTCCGTAATACGCCTCTGAAAGTTGCTGAATAAAAGAGTGCGGCGCGCCCGCCACCAAAGACAACTCGACATCGTTCCAATCTTCGCCAACCGTGTTGTCAATGATCGCCCAGCCTTGGAGCAACGGCTTCTTATCCGGTTTCGTTGGCAGCACGATGCGGTAGGTAGTCTTCCAGATCGGCACTTCGCTGATGTAACTTACGTAAAGATTTCGCTCCCCGCTTCCTGTAGTGGATATCGTCATCCGCCGGACGTCTTGATCGCGCGATGAGGCGATCAAATTCAAGTAGCGGACCACCTCCACTTGTAAATCCTTTTCGACGATGCGCACGCTGGTCGCAGGATTCAAATCAACGCTGTGCACCTCGCCGTTGTCGGCAATGAGCGAGATTTCATCCGTTTACACCGTCCAGGTCGTGCTGCTTCTAGTTTTTCTCTCCACACTGAGCAGCCTCCCAGTCACAGCTGGCCCGGTAGCGCCGCGCACTTCCAGCCGCGCTCCTCGAAGCGCTCCGAGAAACTCCGAAAGGCTCGGACGCTCCCCCAGCGCCAGCCGCAGCGTAGCCAGCCTTCGTGCCAGCGGTGCCTCGGAGTTGTAATCGACCCCCGTGATTCGCCCGCCAGCGAGATCTAGCACGGTCAGCGATTCGAGCACGTCGTTGAGTTGTGCGCTGGTGAAATCAATGTGTACATCCTGGTTTCCGCGCACGTGTCCCAGATGCTCGAAGTAGCCCACGCCATTCTTGTAAAGCACAACCCTCCGCACCGGCAGCTTCACAGCCGATTCGTCAAAGCTTCCTAGCGAGCGCTCGCGGCCTTCCTTCGTCGCGGTTGAGGTTTGCGGCCTCCCCGCATCTTTCGGTTTCTCTTGCGATGGATTCGAATTGCAAAACAGGAAAGTAAGACACAGTACTGGTAGAACTCGCTTCATGGACCACCCCCGCCGCGAGCGATTTACAGATTTACCAATCGAGATGCGATTTACAGATTACGAGTTGCATCATCTCCATGCGAGGCGCTTCTGCAAAGCCAAATTTTCCGCGTGTTGCTTGAGCGTGCAAACCGCTTATCGGATAAAGCCCGGCACGTAGGCTAAACCGGATATTCCAGACTACGTTTGCCCACTTTTTTGAAATCTACTTGGCTTCCGCATTCATGGTACCCACTCCCGCCCAGCGGTCAGGAATCGATCCGGGTGGGGGAATCGGCAAGTCCGCCGGCCACTTAATCTTGGCCAACGCGGCAGGATCGAAATACGGCGTGCAGGGCAGCGGATGATTCCAGCACTGATTGAGAACTTTGGGGACAAAAATTCGGTGTCCGCTGGGTCCCCGTAATTCATACGTGGCTACTTCTGGAACGCTGTAGAAATACTCGCTTTGCGGCCGCCACAACCCGCGGATGCTTACGACGGCCATGCACGCGAGCACAAACCTGGGCATATAAACTACAAATCGTGAGTGATCGAAAAACGCGGCGAAAGCGATGCTCCCGCCTAATAATGCGGCAGCTAAAAAGAAACCTTCGCCGAATCTCAGATTGGGCGCAGCTACGAACCAGAATATCAAGCATCCAAGCAGTCCGCATGTGACCACGAGGAGGCAGCGCGCCGGTTCGCCGGCGTAGGGTTTCTTGAGGAACGCTACAATCAGCCCGAGCGGAGCGAAAACAGCGAAGACTCTTATCGAGTGGCTGCGCAGCGTGGCGCCAATCCATTGGGGGATCCACGCTTGATCCTTGAGTACCCGGGCATAGTCGTTCTCGCCAGGTTCTCTCGCCCAGGAGCGTATGGCAAGCGACTCCTCATTGACCTGGTTAGGCGATTCCGCCCATGGCAACGTAGTGATGCAGGTTTGAGACACTGGGTAAAGTGCACAGCCAGAGAGCACGACGCTACGCATCATCCAAACGACGATGATCAAGCAGGCCATCGCTGCGAGGCGTCCCTGAGAGCCAGCCGTCAAGCGCCTTCGAAAAAGCCAGCCAAACGCAACTGCCGGCAAAAGCAGCGGCGCGGCCGATAGTTTGATAGCGAGCGCGAAAACAGCCGTGAGCACCACCATCGCAAAGTCAGCCGCAAGATTCGGCGATGAGGATAATCCCAGCGCTACAGAAGTCCAATAGAGTATCAAAATGGCGATAAAAGGGTCGGCGTTCAGCACTCCATACCAGCCTGCAATGTAGTGATTCACCGCCAGCGTCACAATAGCAAGCACAAGCAACCACCACTCAAGCGCCGAAATACCTCCGCGGCTGGTGAAGTTCCAAAGCCGAATCACCAGGGACAGAAGTGCGAAGAACATCACGAGGAGATTCGGAATCCAACCGATGCCACTCCGGTCAATGGCCCCGTCGATTAGAAAGAGCATCGAGTTAAACGCCAATCGTCCGTGCAGGTTCCCGAGGCCGGGAACGATGCGATGCTCTGTCATCCACCGCATCGTTTGGAGGTGGTACAGCCCGGTGTCATAGCTATAAGCGGACTGCTGATGCGAGAGAGTGAAAAGGAAAATGATTAGTGCGCTGGCCCATACAAATCTTGGATTCGGTACCGAACCCAGGGAGACCAAAGCGAGGATTACGCCCACCACGAGAATCGCGTAATGCACCGCAGGAGTAAGTGGGACTACGAACTGAGCGAGGGAAGCTGTCACTCCGAGACCCAACAGCCCCAGGATTCCTCGATCCCCGAGGTTGGATTCAATCCGCAGGATCGCGCTGAGACCATAGCCATAACCGATTGCGGCGATGGCCGCGGACACAACCAGCAAGAAGGTCTCTGCAAATAACAGCATTTTGGTTTCAAGAGTATAGACCTACGGACAAACAAGAACCCTCGTAAAGTATCCAATGCATACCGCGCGGCCCGTACCCGCGCGTGCTCCGCTTGTCTTTCTGTGAAATAATCGGCGTTGCATTCACTCTCGGGAGTTCACATGCCACTCTATCTTACGCAACATACGCTCGCCTGCCTCACGCGTCAGGGCGCGGAGACGCTCGCGAAACGCATGCAAGGGGGCGGCCCGGCACGCGCTGAGCGCGTGTTGGTGAACATGGTCGAAGGCAAAATGTTCGCCGAGTTTCGCTCGGACTCCCGCGAAACGCTGGCAGCCTGGCTCAAAACGGAAGGGATGCACTACGATTGGCTCGTTCGGATCGAGTGGGAGAGCCGCGATGGTACGTTGCAAATTGCTGAGTAGCTACTCGTAGAATACAGAAAACAAGCAGTTTAGTGCTCATGGACGACTGAATGAAAAATTACAAGAATCCCGATAAAAAAGAGGGTGATTTAGTGCTCCACCTGCGCTACTCTTTTTCTCCTACGTCTAATACGAAAGGGAAACTCCATGTCTGACTATGCACACCCGGAAGTACTCGTCACCACCGAATGGGTAGCTGCCCACTCAAAAGATCCAGGCCTTCGCGTCGTCGAAGTTGACGTTGACACCACGGCTTACGACCAGGGCCATGTGGAAGGCGCCATTGCCTGGAACTGGCAAACCGAGCTGCAAGACGCCATTCGCCGCGACCTCGCGCAGCCGACCGCGTTCGAGGAATTGCTCGGCAAGGCGGGCATCTCGCCGGAGACGACCATCGTCCTCTATGGCGACAACAATAACTGGTTCGCGGCCTGGGCTTTCTGGCAGCTCAAATACTACGGCCACGAAAAAGCTCTCATCATGAACGGCGGCCGCAAGAAGTGGCTCGAGGAAAAGCGCCCGCTCAGCACTGCCAAGCCTTCGGTTGCGCCAGCCACTTACAAAGTGAAAGCGGCGAACGCCGCGATCCGCGCGAAACGCGACGATGTCTTCGCAGCTGTTGACAAAAAATCCGGCGCGCAGCTCGTTGACGTGCGCTCGGTGGATGAGTTTACGGGAAAAATCATCGCACCTCCGGGCATGAGCGAAACGGCTCAGCGCGGGGGACACATTCCCGGCGCTGCAAACATTCCCTGGTCGCAGGCGGTCAATGAAGACGGCACGTTCAAGGGCCTTGATGCGCTGAAGCAGCTGTACGGCGCGAAAGGAATCACCGGCGACCGGGAAGTCATCGCCTACTGCCGCATCGGCGAACGCAGCTCGCACACCTGGTTCGTCCTCAAGTACCTCATGGGCGTCAAGGACGTGCGCAACTACGACGGTTCATGGACAGAATGGGGAAATTTGATTGGCGCGCCCATCGAGAAGGAAGTCTCGGCCGCGGCCGCGAAGTAAAACCTTCTCCTCAGCCAAAAGTTCAACAAAGTTAAGAAAACCGACGGGACGCGATACTTTGCGCCCCGTTTTGTTTTTGCCCTGCATGTGAAAATTGGCGTGGCGCAAGAACCCTCAATTGGAGATAGAATACGCGCCTGCTGCGGGGAGCCAGACTTCATGGAACAAGAACAGAGACGTGAGCAGCGATTTCCGTTTATCGCATCGGCAGAGCTATTGGAGGAGACTTCCGGTTCGCGAATGAGTACGCGAATCAGCGACCTGAGCCGCGGCGGTTGCTACGTTGACACGATCAATCCACTTCCTGGCGGGGCGCTCGTTCGCTTACGGATTTACACCGAAACGCACTCCTTCGAAACGCCAGCCACGGTGGTCTATTCACACGCGAATCTGGGAATGGGAATGAAGTTTCGCGAAGTCCAGGCAAAATCCGAGGAAGTCCTGCGGATGTGGCTGCCCGATGAAACGCAACAAGCAAAGGAAGCGCACGGCTGAGACGAGATTGCCGAGTCCACATGGAGAATGTCAATTTCTTGGGGGAAAATCATGCCAGATGAAGTTGAGTTGAAGGGCAAAACTGCCGAACCCCTAGCCGATAGCGAAGCGCGAGCGGACCGTCGGAGCTTTCTGCAAGGCGCGGTAGCCAGTGCGGCGGCCCTCGCCGTGCCAACATGGACTCGCGCAGCTGCGACCCCGTCCCTGCCTCCCGACGAAATGGACGGCGTTCGCGCCGAAATCGAAAAGCGCCACGATGAAGCCGTGCAGCGCCTGCAGCACTGGATCCAGCAGCCCTCCATCGCCGCGGAGAATCGCGGCATGGCCGAAGGCTGCGAACTCACCATGAATATGCTCCGTGAAGCGGGCTTCGAGCAGGTTACGAAAGTTCCGACAGATGGTCAGCCCGGGATTTTTGCAACTCTGGACGCAGGTGCTCCGCGCACGGTCGGCCTCTATTTTATGTATGACGTTAAACAGGCCGATCCCAAGGAGTGGAGTTCTCCGCCATTCGAAGCCGCGCTAGTCGATAAGCCCGGCCTCGGAAAAGTAATCGTCGGCCGCGGCGCCGTGAATCAGAAAGGGCCGGAGGCTACCTTTCTTGCCGCGTTGCACGCCATGCGCGGCGTGGGAAAGAAAATGCCGGTGAATTTCGTATTTGTGGCGGAAGGCGAAGAAGAAATCGGCTCGCCGCATTTTCCGCAAGTCGTGCGTAAGCCGGAGATCTCCGCCGCACTGAAAAAGTGCACATCAGTTTTCATGCCGTTTGCGGCGCAGAGCCCTAGCGGCGAAGTGACGGTCTACCTCGGTGCCAAGGGAGTCGTGGAGCTCGAGTTGGTATCCAGCGGCGTGCGCTGGGGCCGTGGCCCGAAGAAGGATTTGCACTCGAGCAACAAGGCGCGTGTAGATAGCCCCGCGTGGCACCTGGTCGAGGCGCTGGTAACGCTCGTTTCGCCCGACGGAAACGATCCAGTCATCGAAGGATTCGCTACTAAGGCACTACCCCTGTCCGAAACGGATAAAAAAATGATCGCGGAGGCGGCTCGGCGTCTAAATGAAGCGGAAGCAAAAAAACTTATGGGCGTAGATCATTGGGTGCACGACGTAAGTTGGCAGGAATCGCTCGAACTGCTCTGCTCGCGTCCAACCGTCAACATCGAAGGTCTAGTTGGAGGTTACACCGGGCCGGGTGGAAAGACGATCCTTCCATCGAGAGCGGTTGCAAAAATTGATATGCGCCTCGTGCCAGACATGACCGCCGCGGAATCGCTCGCCGCGCTCAAGGCCCACCTCGCGAAAAAGGGATTTGGCGATATCGAAGTGAACATGAGCGGTGGCTACGATCCAACGACCACGCCAGCGGATTCTTCGATCATTCAAGCTGCGCTCGCCGTCTACAGGAAAAACGGCATCGATCCCGTTCTGTTCCCGCGGCTGGCGGGTTCCTGGCCAGGCTATGTCTTTACGGGCGAACCCTTGCATCTCCCGGCGGGGCATTTCGGCATGGGACACGGCAACGGCGCCCACGCTCCGGATGAGTACTACCTCATCGAATCGAGCAATCCGAAAGTTGCCGGCATGGATGATGCAGTTCGCTCCTACGTGGAATTTTTGTACCAGGTCGCCCAGACGGCCTAAGCCAATCACAAAATTCTCTTAATTTTCACCCCTCCAAGGAACTAAACCGCCTGGACACCGTCTTAACCTGTATATCCTCCAGTGGAGGCTCGGAATGAGAACCTTGGGGCAGGACTTCCGCTTCGCGCTCCGGCAGTTCCTCAAATCGCCAGGATTCGCCATCAGCGCCGTGTTTTCCTTGATGCTGGGAATCGGCGCCACAACAGCAATCTTCAGTGTTGTATATGGCGTGCTCCTCGATCCTTACCCCTACAAAGACGCCAATCGCATGGTGCACGTCCAGCTTCGCGACAAGAACGATCGCGGGCCGCTCTTGATCGTCAATGGCAGCCAGGCCCAGGAACTTCGCAAGGCCTCCACGGTCGACGACTTCTTTCTGCAAGACGACAGACGGGAGAACCTTACCGGCGACAAATTCCCCGTCTCCGTGCTTGTCGGGCTTTATTCTCCCAATTTGTTCGACTACATGGGCGTTTCTCCGCTGCTCGGCCGCTACTTTACTTCCGCCGACGCTCCGGGCGGGAATCCTGCGCCCGTCGCAGTTCTGAGCTACCTCTTCTGGCAGCGGCAATACGGCGCAAGCCGCGATGTGATTGGGAAGACGATTGAACTGGACCGCAAGCTCTACACGGTTATCGGTGTGGCGCCGCCGCGTTTCACCTGGGGAGACGATGAAGTCTATACCCCCGCGGTGCCTTCCGCCGATCCGCACGCTTACTGGCTCGCTTTCATCAAGCTAAAGCCCGGGACGAAATATCAGGCGGCGCAAGCGGAACTGCAGGTTTTGGTGGACGGCTTCGCGAAAGAAGACCCAAAGGGTTATCCACAAAACATGCGCGTCAAGATTGTGTCCCTCAATGAAGAAGTGCTCGGCCACTTCGCGGGGACATTGGTATTTTTGTTTGGCGCGGTCGTAGTGCTGCTGTTAATCGGTTGCGCCAACGTCTCCATTCTCCTGCTCGCTCGAGGTGCTGCCCGGCAACACGAGTTCGCTGTACGCACTTCCGTCGGTGCCGGGCGTGGGCGGCTGATCCGCCAACTGCTGACGGAATCGGTCCTTCTCTCGGCCACAGGCGCGGCGCTTGGCGTTCTGGCCGCTTACTGGGGAGTGAAAGCCCTCTCTGGCATGCTCCCTTATTATTCCTTCCCGCACGAGGCGGCCATACATGTCAATGGCATGGTGCTAATCTTCAGCGCCGTGATTGCCCTGTTAACCGGGATTCTCTTTGGGATTTCGCCGGCTTATCAGCTTTCGAGGCCGCAACTTGGCGCCCTGATCCAGTCGAGCAATGCAAAACTCACGGGTAGCACTCGCAGCCGCAACACGCATCGCCTTCTGATTGCCGGGCAAGTCGCGCTGACGCTGTTGCTGCTCGCTGGAGCTGGCGGAGCGGTAAAGGCTTTTGAAGAGAAGGTGCACACTCCACTCGGTTTCGATCCCGACCATGTTTTTGCCTTGAACATCGACATGCCAAAAGGTGCGACTAAGAGCTGGCAGGATCGCATCAATTTGAACGAAGTGGTCCGGCAAGCCGTTGCGCAAACGCCGGGAGTAGCCGAAGCCGGCGTTTCGACGACCTGGTTTCCGGGGTTCGGCGGCTTCAACGCGAAGATTGAGGTTCAAAGCAAGCCGACATTGACGGACGCGCAAGCAGTGATGACCCTTATCAGCCCGCAATTGCTTTCCACGCTGCGCATTCCTTTGATCAGGGGAAGAATCTTCGACGACGCGGAGTCCCGGCGTGCTGCGCATCTGGCCATGGTGAATCAAGCGTTCGCGAAGCAATATCTCGGAGATCTCGACCCGATCGGCCAGAGCGTGCGGAGTCCGCAGCTTAAAATCGACCAGCCGAATCTCTTCGCAGCGCAGGCTCCCGACGATTGGTTTGAAGTCATCGGAGTCGTCGGCGACGCAAAGAACGACGGGTTGGATCACGCCGTCAAGCCAGCACTTTTTGTGCCCTACAGTTTTGTTTTGCCACCTGACGAAGCGCTCATCGCACGCGCCAACGGCGATCCGCAGGCCGCCATATTGTCCGTGAAGGAGCGTTTGCGCGAAATTAACCCGGAAATAGTAGTTGGTCGCGACCACACTCTCAGCTGGTGGTTGGAGACCGACGGCTGGGGCCGGGAGCGATTTATCGCGACACTCTTTGGATTGTTCGCTGCACTGGCACTCGTGCTAGCCGGCACTGGGCTCTTCAGTGTCGTCTCCTTTGCGGTCATGCAGCGCACACAGGAGTTGGGAATTCGCATGGCGCTCGGCGCAAGGCGCGGTAATGTAGTGCAACTCGTGCTCGGCTCTACAGCGGCGATGCTGGGAATCGGCGTGGCCGTCGGGATGATCTTGAGCGTGATTCTGAATCGAGTCGTCACTTCCTGGGCTGGCGGAAGCTCGCGCGATCCAATTACCCTGGCGCTTGCCTCAGCAATTTTGGTTCTTGTTGCCGGACTGGCATGCGTTTTGCCGGCCTGGCGCGCTGCTTCCATCGATCCAATGCGCGCCTTACGAGTCGAATAGCCAATCTCAATTCTGAATTGCCGCGGGGCGTTTTCACGAAGACGGCAAAGCTCGTTTCGCCGCCGCCAATTCCTGCAGAACTTCTTGGCCTTCCTCGAGAACCACGTCCTTCTTTTCTTGCAGGGAAACAACTGTTGGAGTGACAACCTTATCTGGTACGACGCCCTCGCCCTCAAGCTTCCGTCCCTTGGGTGAAAACCACAAAATCTCGCTGATTTCCAGCACTCCTCCGCCTTTCATCACGCGTTCATGCGTGATCCCCAGTACGCAGCCGCACGATTGGCCGCCGACGAGTCTAGCCCGGCCGGAATCCTGCATTCCAGCCGCAAAAACTTCCGTCGCGCTCGCCGAATATTCGCTCACAAGGATGACAACTGGCGCGGAGTAAATTTGTCCTCCGCGCTTGCCCACAAAGTACTCCATCTCTTCCGTGTTATGCCCGTCCCGCTCTGAAGCGCTGACTTGTTTTCTCGTCATTCTCCGCTCGAAAAGCGTCTTGCGATCGAAGAAGAATCCCGCCATTGCTTCCAGCGTCGCGCCGACGCCTCCGCGATTCCGTCGCAGATCCAGAATCAACCCAGGAGTCGTTCGCAGGTTTTCCAACGCGGCTTTGAAATCCTTTACCAATGCGGGTTGGAATTCATCGAACCGGACGTATCCGAAGCCCGAGGTCAACTTTGCCGCCGTCACGCGCGGAGTGTAGGAGAGAACCTGCCGAGCATATTTCACGTCGATGACGGAGCCATCGCCACGCTTGAGGCTTGCCGCAAAAGGCGTCTCCAGCGGACCCGCGAACACGTTGCTGAGGATCCGGAGCTTTGTAACGCGCTCCGTGGAAGACGGCAAGACCGTGTTTGCGGCTTCTGCGAGGCGATCCTCAATCGGCTGGCCCTCGAGCTCAGTCACAATCATTCCCGGCTCAACGCCGGCGTGCGCTGCGTTGCTTTCGGGAAACACATCCAGGACGACGACCCTGCCTTCGACGTCGCCTGGCCGGAAACCAATGCTTACGCCCACGTGCTTCTCGCGATTCTTCCACTGCTGGGGCGAACTAAAACGCGTGTGCGCGTCATGCAGTTCACCGGTCATACGATCCAGCATGGAATAAAAGGCCTTGTCATCTTTCGATGCTTCCACCAGCGGCTCATAACGCTGATGTATCTCCTGCCAATTCACGCCGCCGAACTCGGGATCGTAGTAGTGTTCGTCGACTTCCTTCCATACCCTCTGAAAAACATGTTCACGGTCTTTCGGCGAGAGGCTGCGCGGAGCCCCGCCCATCGCCAGAGAAAAAACCAGACCGAGAATTAAAAATACGAACACCGAGCGACGCTGGAACGGCATGGCTGGAAGTTGCTTCATGGGCTCGGAAGTAGACATCCTCGCGAAATACCCTTGCTTAGGTGAGATTGCCCAGCGCGCACGCCATGGGCCTCAGGCGTCCGGGAATAATACCAGTATGGAGGCTTGGACGGCGAGAGCGGGCGGAAGAGTTGGATCACCATCGATGAAAAACGTGAGCCCATTGCGCCCGAAAATGGCTAGTTAGGGCGGCCCGGCGCATCGCGATTCAATTGCTCGAGGTTTTCCCGCGCAACCTCATTCTTGGGATCGATCTGCAAAGCGCGCTCGAAATGGAGCCGCGCTTCTTGCAGATTTCCAACTTCGGCCAGCGCGCTTCCAAGATTGGCTTCCGCGCCCGCATCCCGGGGATTCAACCGTACTGCGGCGCGAAATTGCGCAAGCGCTCCCGCGAAGTCTCCTTTCGCAGCCAGCGCGTTTCCAAGATTGTAGTGAGCATCGAAATAATCGGGCCGCGCTTTTAGCGCGGTATTCAAATGCGCAATCGCGTCGTCGGTGCGCCCGCTGGCCAGAAGCATCCCCCCCAAAGCATTGTTGGCAGTCGGGTCATCGGGCTGAAGTCTCACTGCTTGTTCAAACTGATCAATCGCCCCGGGAAGGTCGCCTTTCATCCGCAGGATAGCCGCAAGGTTGTAATGCGCTTCGAAATCTCCTGGTTCATTTTGAATGTGGTGCCGGGCCAGCGCCTCTTCAATCGCGACGCGCGGGTCGGCCGTGGCGTCCGCCGATTCGTTCGGCAGGACTTGCAGCCACAAATGCGCCATCTCATCGACAGCGCGATTGCCCCCCATCACGCGGATGGGTGGGTCGTTCGGATTACGAATGTTGTCCGCCGAATTGTCGTACGTGAATCGCATGGAGATTTTCGTTCCTGCGGGCAAGTCGATGGGCTGCGCATAGTGATAGACGGCCTGCCAGTTCAAATCCCAGTTGCTGATGTGGATCAGGGTTTTCCGCGTGCCATCGGGAAGCGTCGCGTAGGCGAGCAAGTCCTTGCCCAGATAGTGCGCATGCGGATAAATCGCCAAGGCGCTGACGTCCACCGGCAAAGTGAAATCGTCCGTGACCAGAAAATTCTTATCGCCAGCCGGAATGTTCAGCATGCGGTCGTTATCAAGCTGGATGAGGATGGGATGCTTTGTCGCCGGTTTGTCCGTGAAGTAGAGCCCCAGAGTCGGCTGAATGATCTCCGGCTTCCCTGATGGCTGGAGATGCGTGTTCAAAATCAAGTCGGTGGTCTTGTCGAGCCGCAAAGCCATTCCATCAGGTTCCACATACGGGGGCGATCCCGGCTTCCAAAATAGAAAATGACTGTCAGGATCGAACGTCTCCGACGAAATGATCAACTCCATGCCTCCAAATCCAGCGCCCGGCTCTTTTTCCATGCGCCGCCCGGACTGATCGCGGTCCACAATCACATTGGCGTGATGCACGAGCCGCTTATCGCCGGGCCGGATCTCGATGGCCTTTAGCCAGCGCGTTCGATGAACCGGAGTCCGGAACACAAAATTCCAGTACTGATCCGTGCCGCTCGCCACTAGATGGTACGGCTTCTCTGCCTTTACGATTACGTCGGGCCTGCCGAGTTCCCAGCCCACGACAAATTTCGGCTGAGGCGGAAGATCGGCAGGATTGCCCTGGACTTCGCCCTGATCCACCCATTTTTGAATGGTCGCGATTTGATCATCCGTCAAACGGAGTTCGCCCGCGAATTTTGGTTCGCCGGGATCGGGCAGCCACGGCGGCATGATGCGTTTACTCGTCATGTAGGCAATCTGCCGCCCATGCGTTTTTACATCCATATGGGTGAGCAGCGAAAACGGGCCGGATTCCCCAGGATGATGGCACTGGGAGCAATTACGAAAAATGATCGGGGCAATGTCTCGATTAAATGTCACGTGTTGCTGCGATCCTACGACGCGCGGCACAGATTGGCGAGCAACCTCAGTGTGACGCGCCGCAAGACCGGCCGTTCCGAGTGCGAGAAGAGTGAGCAGTCCAGAGAGGGTTGGCGACCCAACTTTCATTCCAGGTCCGAGATGTAACACCCGACGGCGTGACTTTCTCCGGGCGCATACGACTTGCCGCTAAGCGCCGCCTGAATCGCGCCTTCCAGTTCGTGAGTGGTTGCAATAGTGCGTGCCCTGCCGATATCCTGGTAAAGATTGTCGATCCGGCCGTGGTAGACAAGATGCCCTTTGGCATCGAATACCGCAGCTTCCGGCGTAATCTGCGCCTGGCTTTCCTTCACGAGCACTTTTTGCGGGTCGCGTAGAGCCGGTATTTTGTAGCCGTACTCGGCGTCGTGTTTACGGATCACTTCCGCCGTTTCGTCCTTGCTCGGATACACCAGCCAGAACGCGGCATTCGCCTCGTGCTCTGCGCTCAGCCGCTCAATCGTGGGAGCGTAGCGATTCGAAATGGGGCAATCAGTCCGCACGAAAATCAGCACCGTCACTTTCCCTGCCGACATCTTCAGCGGATCAGCGGGATTCCCCGCAAGATCGAACGCGGTGCCCTGTGCGCGGCCCGCAGCCCAAGCGAAGGGCGCAAGACATGCCGCAAAAGATCCAATCAGAAAAATACGAGAGACAAACGAGGATTGCCGAGGGTATTTCATGCCTGCCCGCATCCTTCGGGCGTTAGGAATTTTACAGCGGCGAGCAACACTTGTCGAAGAGATTAGCGAAGCTGACCTGGTTCAACGCCCTTTTTCCGCGCTTCATCGAGCAGCGCGTCGATTTTGTCTTCGAGTTGTCTCTTCTTTGCTTGCAGGTTGGTGATTTGTTGATTCACGGGAACGCGGTTGTAGCCTTTTGTGAACTGATAGCCCCCCGAAGTCGCTGGCTCCTTGCCCTGACTCAAGTTCTGCAGGTCCGTAAGCTGTTGCTCCGTATCGTTTAGCTGGGACTGCAGCTTCTGTAGTTGCTTGCGGGCGTTCGCGATGTACTGTCCGTCTGCTTTTTCATCCGTAGGCGGCTTGTCCTTATTCTTCGCGTTTCCCACTACGGATACCGGACTATTCAACCCGTTGACATCGTCGTTCGTCCAAATCTTCTTTGCTTTCTTTGTGTTGGCAGGAATCGCGGGGGATATGTTGGGTGTCTGCGCTGGGGAAGCCTCCGGAGTACCACTTGAACTTTGTGCGCTCGCCCCAACGGAACTCTGCGCCCAAGATATCGGGCAAGCCAAGGCACCGGCGAGCGCGAACTTACTCAGGTGCACGAATAAGCTGGTCATAAAGCCTCCGATTGCTAACGGGCCGGAGCAGGTTTTAGTACTTTAAACCCAGCTTACACGACAAAGTTTCAAGGGTCGGAGACGCTCGCATCTGGCTTGCTTAATTCGGCACGGATGATCGCAAGGGCTTCCTTCGGAGGTCCGATTCGGTGGTACTGGCTATAGAAAGTCCGCTCGTGGACGGAGATCGTGCTGAAGAACCTGCGGCCGTCAAAATCATATTGCGAATAGGTAGGCATCCACACGCCCGGCAGGACTTCATAACGCTCCTGCATGAAATGGCTGCCCTTGTAAATCTTGGCTAAAAACAACCCAATGCTGATGTCCTCTGAGACTTCCCCTTCTACGCGCGCGATCTGGCCGGCCTCCGGATCGATCCACACAAAGCCATGCACTTTCTCAAAGATCGAAGTTGCTCTTGAGGTCGGCTTGAATGCCGGATTCGGCGCCATGCTGTACTTGAACAGAATGCGGCCTGCCCGTGTCTCCGTGGAAACCAGCGTGTATAGGAAAGCGGTCCGCGTCGCGTCTACTAACTCCTCCCGTTCTTTCTGTCTTTTCGCCACTTTTTCGTACGCTTCGCGCTGCGCGTGACCGTCATCCGCCGCCCAGGAGAGGGTCCGCTCCAGCTTCACAAGTTCTTCATGGTAAGCGCCTGGGTCCGTGGGTTTGCCATCAGGACCGATAGGGATGTGGTCGAGACCAGTGCCAGCTGGAATCACCCGCGAGACTTTGATTTCCTCAGTTCGCGGATCGCCAGGTTTCTTGAACGATTCCACGCGCTCAATGCGCTCGAAAGAGTACATCGCCTCGTCACTCTGCTTCTCGTTGGCGATCACGCGGTCGAGAAGCGCACTCTTTTCAGCTTCGGTGCGGGGAGGTGCTGGAGGCTGGGCAGAGTTCTGAGTCAGTGCGCTAGCTACAAACGCTGGGATCAGCCCGGCGGCGAACAATAGTGACCGTGCGCGCATGGTAGTTAGGTGCAAAATTCTCGCCTGGAGATATCTTAATTCTGATCCTCGCACAGGAACAATTGTTTCACCCCAATTGAGCAATGCCCGACACGAATCGTTTCATAAGTAACAGAAAAAGAAGAGGATAATGTTAGTTTTGCAATTCTAGAATATCGGCCACAAGGAACCTAGCTTCCTATATCCCCGGCCACCTCTCCTTAAAACGCGTTAAAATGTACTGTGACGCAATTTTGACCAAATTCGCTGAAAGCAAAGGCCCCTCTCCAACGTCTATATACTGGGGAACGAATTTGCCCCCTTTCCCGTATTACTTTCAGCAAGCGGAGGTTTGTTTGGGCGTAGCACCCATCGAAGGATTGCTGGGCGCAGGTCGTCTGGTCCCCAAAGCCGCTCGGGTACCCTGGAGTCTTGGCAGATTCCGCAGCGGAGCAATCACCATGGTGGAGACGCTGAAGTTGTCTCTCGACGCGCTCCGCGCCCATAAGTTGCGCAGTTTCCTGACTTTGCTCGGAGTCATCCTCGCCGTGACCACTCTCGTGGCGGTGATGAGCGTCGTGGCCGGCCTGAATTTCTACGTCGCCGACAAAATCGCAAATCTCGGCGCCAACGTCTACGTCCTCAATCGTTTCGGGATCATCACCAGCGACGATGCCTGGCACAAGGCACAGAAGCGCCCGTACGTCACCATGGAAGAATTTACCCGCCTGAAAGAAAACATGCGAACCACCAGCCAGATCGCCGCCGTTCTGGGCACATCCTCCGACGTGCGCGCTGGAAACGACCTTCTGGAAGATGTCAATATTGATGGCGTCACCTCAAATTACTCGGAAGTTCGTAGTTTCAACGTAGCCGCGGGCCGCCTGCTCACGGAGGCCGACGAGACGCATCATTCTCCCGTCTGCTTCATCGGCGCCGATCTTGCAAAAAAGTTTTTCTATAATGTGGACCCCATCGGGAAAACAATTCGCGCGGGCTCACACAGCTATCAAGTTGTGGGCGTATCGGAGGTCATCGGAAGCGCCTTTGGACAATCCCAGGACCGCTTCATGTTCATTCCGCTAGGCACCTACGTCAAGGAATGGGGCAACCAAAGCGATTCTCTGACGCTCTTCCTGCAAGCAGGCAATGCGGAAATGATGGAAGCCTCGGAAGATGAAGCCCGCATGCTCTTGCGGGCCTGGCGCCATGAACCCTGGGATGCCCCCGACAGTTTCGGAATCATCGGCTCGGATTCCATCATGGGTCTTTGGAAATCGCTGACCGGCAATATCTTCGCCGTCGCCGTCGGCCTGACCGCCGTATTTCTTGTCGTCGGTGGAATCGTCATCATGAACATCATGCTCGCCAGCGTCACTGAACGCACGCGCGAGATTGGTTTGCGCCGCTCACTCGGAGCCAGAAAGAAACACATTTTGCTGCAATTCGTGACGGAGTCTTCCGTGCTCGCTGCTGCGGGTGGACTTATTGGCATCGGCCTGGCCTATGCGGTTGTTGCCGCCGCGCGTGCCGCTACTTCTATTCCCATGCGCACACCCATGAGCGCCGTAATCCTTTCGTTGACCGTTTCCACTGGCGTGGGGCTATTCTTTGGAATTTATCCGGCGATGCGTGCGGCAAGGCTGGATCCGATCGAAGCCCTGCGGGCAGACGGCTGAGGAATGTTGACCTGGGCTCGCCCGGGTCAACTAAACCAGATATGGCTCAACAGCACGGCGAAAATCTGAAGCAGGCGATGGACACGCTCCGCGCGCACAAGTTGCGCAGCGCTTTGACCGTCTTTGGAGTCGTGCTGGGCGTGAGCGTCATTATGCTCGTCGCCGCACTCATCACCGGCTTCGACGCCCAGGTTCAGGACAACATCAAGCAGTATGGCGCGGACACCGCCTTTGTCTCGCGTTTCGACCAGGGTCCGCACAATGGACGCCGCCCGAAGGAAGAGCGCCTACGCAAGCCTCTGACCCTCGAAGACGCGATGGCCATTAAAGAACGCTGCCCCGCCGTGAAGGACATTACCGTTTTCCTGACGTGGTGGGAGCAGGACCATACCGTGCGAACAAAATACGGCGAGGTCACCAGCATTGATTTCCGCGGCGTCCAACCGAATTTTGGCCAGGTTTATGCCAATGCTTCAACCCTTGAAGGGCGGTTTATCAGCGAAGGGGATGATCTGCATCGCGAAAAGGTCGTTATGCTGGGAGAAAATGCCGCGCCTGTCCTCTTTCCCAATGTTTCGCCCATCGGAAAAGACGTGATGATCGATGGCTCTCCTTTTCGCGTGATTGGCGTGGTGGAAAAGCCCAAGGGCATGTTTGGAATGGACGATGAAGACCGCCGCGTCCTGATTCCTTACAACACGTTTCAGAAAATCTATCCCGCAGCGTACGAAAACCAGATTCGGTTCCAGGCTTATCCCAACGAATTGGATCAAGCCGTGGACCAGGCGACGGAGGTCCTTCGGCGCCGCCGCAACGTCCCCTACAACGGCAAGAACAATTTTTCAATTCAGACCTCAGAGCAGGAGATCGAACAGTTCCACAGCATTCTCGGCATGGTTGCTCTTGCCACGGTCGTCTTGAGCGGAATCGGGCTCTTGATCGGCGGCGTCGGCGTTATGAATATCATGCTGGTGAGCGTGACAGAGCGGACCCGCGAAATTGGCATCCGCAAAGCTATCGGCGCCAAGAGCGGCGACATTACCTGGCAATTCTTGCTCGAGGCCATGACGTTGACCGGCGCCGGCGGCGTGATTGCACTCGTCCTGGTGAATGGATTAGTGATTCTGGTGCGCCTCGGCTTGAAATGGCCGGGGAGCGTGCCGGTATGGGCCGCCGCCACAGGAATTATCGTAAGCGTTGGCATTGGCTTGCTCTTTGGCGTGTGGCCGGCCATGAAAGCAGCCAAACTCGATCCCGTCGAAGCGCTCCGCTACGAGTAGCGCGCCCGCAAACTATCCTTCCTGAGAATCGATCGGCTTCGGCTTCCAAAAAAATCAGAGTTATTTTTGAAGCGGGAGTCGCTCCGAAACAGGCGCGGTGGCGGAAACCTCGCTCTTCTCTGGGACGCCCGAAGCGGGTACGCGTTTCTTGGTTAGGCGCGTGGGAACGGTTTTCTGGAGGCGGCTTTTCAATTGCTTACCAGAAGAGTCGGCCACAGGTGCTTGCGTGTGTTGTGTGAACGTCAGGTCTTCCACAGATTTTGCGCGCACGGAAGCTACGGCCGAGGCTGGCCTCGGTTGAAGCCAATCGCGCAGGGAGTCCGCAGCAATCACCGCGCTCGCTACCAGGAGAACTAGCGATGCGATCGCCCAGAGATCCCGAGGGTGCGCCTGGCGCATGAACCAGTAGGCGCGCTTCGGCTGCGATGAAAGATGATTCCCGCAGCGAGCTACCAGATACAACGCGCGCGCCAAATCTTTGCCGGACTGGTAGCGCTCGTCCGGATTTTTTGCCAGGCACCGGACAAGTATCCGATCGAGCGCCGCCGGGATGGATGGATTGAGCTTCGAAGGCCGTATGGGTTCCGCCGTGAGAATCTGTGCGCAAACCTCTCCGAGCGAATCGCCCGCGAACGGCCGCACGCCGGTGATCATCTCGTAGAGAACAACGCCGAGCGAGAATAGATCCGAGCGCCCGTCCTGCTTTTTTCCTTCAATTTGTTCAGGGGACAGATAAGCGGGCGTGCCCAGCACGCGGTCGGAGCCGGATACTTGCGAGGCGAATCGCGCCACTCCAAAGTCCACCAGCTTCACTTTTTCATCTTCGGTGACGCGAATGTTGCTCGGTTTGACGTCGCCGTGGATGATCCCCGCACGCTGTGCATGCGCCAATGCGGAACCCAGATCGGCGGCCCACACCGCTGCTTTTTCGAATGGTATCGGACCGTGCGCAAGCAGTTGCTCGAGGTTCTTCCCGGGAACAAATTCCATCACGAGAAACGCAGCGCCAGCGGCGTCGGTGTTCACGTCATAGAGCTGTGCAATGGAGCTGTGGGAGAGACTCCCGATGGTCTGAGCTTCACTGAGAAACTGCTGCTCGCTGTTTTTACCGAAGCCTTGGAGGAAGGATTTTAGCGCGACCGTACGTCCGATGATGGTGTCGCGCGCCTTGTCCACGCGGCTCGTCGCGCCGCTTCCGAGAGTCTCCAGGACTTCATAGCGGCCGGTCTTGAGCCCAGGGCTCATGCGGACCGCAGCAGGCGTGTAGCGCGCTCACGAAAGCTCGTTGGTTGCGTCTGCGCGGGCGCCGCGGTCTTGCGCCGCGCCAAGGGATACAGTTCGGAGGCCAGGAGATCGACCGACTGGTAGCGATGTCCCGGGTCTTTCTCCAGGGCCTTCGCCAGAATCGAATCGAATGTCATCGGGACGGATGGGTTCGCTTGAGAAACTGGCAGCGGTTTCGACGAAAGGACTCGCGTGCAAATTCCTTGCAGCGAATCGGAATCGAACGGGCGCTTTCCGGTGACCAGCTCGTAGAGAACTACGCCCAGGGAGAAAATGTCCGACCGCGCGTCTTGTGGGCGGCCGAGAATTTGTTCAGGGCACCAGTAAGCCGGAGTGCCAAGCAAAGGCGTGTCCTTCTTGTCGTGGCTGGCAAGGCGCGCCATGCCAAAGTCAGTCAGTTTCACGCGGCCATCATCGAGAATCAAAATGTTGGCGGGCTTGATGTCGCCGTGAATCACGCCTCTGCGGTGAGCTAAATTTAGAGCTGAGGCAATCTCTCCGGTCCACGCGCACGCGCGAGGGAGAGGCACGCTACCTTTGCTGAGAATCTTATCCAGTGGCTGCCCTTCCATGAACTCCATAACCAGGTAGGGCGTTTTCGTCGGCTCGTCAATGCCCATGTCGTGCAGCGTGACGATGCAGGGGTGCGAAAGTTGGCCGACGACGCGCGCTTCCTGCAGGAAGCGGTCGCGCCCGGCGCCCTCTGCGAGAGCGGGAGAAAAAAGCTTGATCGCCACGATGCGCCCGATCATAGGATCGTGCGCGCGCACAACCTTGCTGTTGGCGCCCGCGCCAATCACATCAATAACCTGATAACGACCTACTTGCATGGCAACCTTCCCCTCAGATGGAAGTTTCCCAACTTATGTATAGAAGATACGGAAGGGCGTTGTCTCATTAAATGAAGCAAGCGTCCCGATGTGAAGGGTACGAAGGTACTAGAGCATGCAGGCTAAATGAGAGGGCTCTAATCGACAAGCGAGTCGCTCACTTTTCACAAGCCACAGACGTGAAATCTAACCGGACCTCTTAAACGGAAGCAGCGGCGGCGCCGTAGCGAGACGGGAGGGAAACTGGCGGACGAATGAAACCATCGAAGGATGCCAAAAACCGTTGAACCCAAAATAGTACATTTCCTTTAAGGCTCGATCTGAAGGGAAATTGTCAATGGCGATTCGGTAGCTGGCGACGAACACGCCGGTGCGGTCCTCCCCGAAACGGCAATGCACGAAGACTTTGTCCTGCGGGTGATCGCGAAAAATGGAGAGAAACTGCGCGACCTGCTTGTCCGAGGGCGGAGACCAGCCGCTGACCGGAATATGCACGAAGCGTATTCCGAGAGATTGCAATCTGTCTTCTTCCCACTCGATTGTTGCGGCGTCTTCGCCGCGAAGATCCACGATCGTGGTAATGCCAATCTCTTTCAGTCCGAGCAAGCCTGGCGCCTTCGGCTGCGCGCCGCGATACAAATGATCGTCGATTTTGCCGAAGTTGGGAATGCCGCGGATGTGCAGTTTTTCGCCGTACTCGAATTGTTTGGCAGGCTTCGCCGCCGCGTAAACTTGCGTATGTGCCGGAAGAGAGTTGGCGAAAGTAGAAGAAAAAAGCAGAACGACCAAGAGAGTGAAGAGAGAGCGCTTCATAATTGAATAAGATGCGGCCAGTGTAGCGCGAGATGGAAGTGCGCGGAAACCGCGGAAGAGAAAGTGGTTGTATAGAAAGCGCACCACTACAAATAGACGTGGTACGAAAACGTCAACCACATTTTGCGTTTTTCTCTTGACAGGAATTTCGCGCGCGTTGATACTGCGATTCCAGATTCGGGGGACGTGGAAGCGCCAGGCGGGCCCAGTCGAGGAGTTGAGATAGGTCCGTAAAGGCTTCACGAAGCCAGCCCGGGTTCTAAACAAAAAAATCGAGCGCGAAGTACAAGCTCCGCGCCCGCATTTCAGGCGCGGGATCTGCTGTGAGGCTGAGTGAGACCCACCGGCCAGCGGCAGAGCATTGGCGTTTTGCACTCGTTTTTTGCACATGACCGCGAGGCGGTCGATGGAAAGATCCGCTGCTGACCGGCCGCTTTTTTTCCTCCGGCCTAGCATCTGGCCCGGCGGACAAAGTTTTGGATTTAATCTGCGGTGACCTTCAGGGTCTGCCCAGCACCCTGAAGGACGCAGAGGAGTAAAATTAAGGGGTTCCCCCGCGAAAAGTGGGAGCCCGAGGTAGCGGGAGGAACGGGATGGCGACAGTGAAACATGCGTTGACTGGGAATTCGACGATCACGGGCGTGAGCGCGGAGGCTCCGGAAGCGGGAGCGCGCAAAGGCCTTCCTTTTGAAAGATATTTCACGGACGGAAAGATGGCTCCGTTCGACGCGGTGGAGTGGGAGAAGCGCACGGCCCTGATCGGCAACGAAAAGGGCGTGACGATCTTCCGTCAGGAAGACGTCGAAGTGCCGAAGAGTTGGTCGCAGACGGCGACGAACATCGTCACCAGCAAGTATTTTCACGGCAAGCCAGGAACGAAAGAACGCGAAGGCTCGGTGCGGCAACTGATCAGCCGGGTCGTGAATACGATCGTGCGCTGGGGCCAGGAAGGCGGCTACTTCAGCTCCGAAGCCTCGCGCGACGCGTTCAAGGACGAGCTGACGCATTTGCTCGTTGAACAGAAGATGGCTTTCAATTCGCCGGTGTGGTTCAACGTGGGCGTGCAGCCGAAGCCGCAGTGCTCGGCGTGCTTCATCAATTCCGTGCAGGACAACATGGAATCGATCATGGGGCTGACGCGGACGGAGGGCATGCTCTTCAAATGGGGTTCGGGAACGGGCACGAATTTTTCGACTCTGCGCGGCAGCAAGGAGACGCTGTCGGGCGGAGGGATCGCCTCGGGTCCGGTCAGCTTCATGAAGGGGTTCGACGCCTTCGCGGGTGTGATCAAGAGCGGGGGGAAGACGCGGCGCGCAGCGAAAATGGTGATTTTGAATATCGATCACCCGGACATCGTCGAATTTATCGAATGCAAGATGAAGGAAGAGCGCAAGGCGCAAGTCCTGATCGAGCAGGGTTATGACGCTGGAATCGACGGCGACGCTTACGCTTCGATCTTCTTCCAGAACGCAAATCATTCCGTGCGCGTGACGGATGACTTCATGCGCGCGGTCGTCGAGGATAAGGATTGGTGGACGAAGAACGTCGCGGACGGGCAGCCCGCGGAAAAATTGCGGGCACGCGATTTGATGCTGAAGATTTCGGATTCGACGTGGCACTGCGGCGATCCGGGGATGCAGTACGACACGACGATCAACCGCTGGCACACCTCGAAAAACACGGCGCGCATCAACGCCTCGAATCCCTGTTCGGAATACATGTTCCTGGACGATACAGCGTGCAACCTTGCTTCGCTGAACCTAATGAAGTTCCTCGGGTCGAACGGGCAGTTTGACGTAACAGCGTTCAAGCACGCCGTGGACGTGACCATCACGGCGCAGGAAATTCTGGTGGATTTCGCCAGTTACCCGACGCCGAAGATTGCGGAAAATTCGCACAACTTCCGGCCGCTCGGCCTGGGCTACGCCAATCTAGGCGCGCTGCTGATGTCGCTGGCGCTGCCCTATGATTCCGATGAAGGACGTGACATGGCCGGGGCGATTACGGCGCTGATGTGCGGCGAAGCATACGCGCAGTCTTCGCGGATTGCGGAAAAAATGGGCGCCTTTCCGGGCTACGAACTGAATCGCGAGCCGATGCTGGACGTGATTCGCATGCACCGCGATGCGATGCGGGGCATTAAGCCGGAGCACGTACAGACGGAACTCTTCATGGCGGCGCAAGAATCCTGGGACAATGCGCTGCATCACGGAGAAAAGTTTGGATACAAGAATTCGCAAGTCACCGTGCTGGCACCGACAGGCACAATCGGATTCATGATGGATTGCGACACGACGGGAATCGAGCCCGACCTGGCGCTGGTGAAGCACAAGAAGCTGGTCGGCGGCGGATTGATCAAGATCGTCAACAACACCGTGCCGCAAGCGCTGATGAGGCTGCACTATTCACCGGAGCAGACCAGCGAAATCGTTTCTTACATCGACAAGAACGGAAAGATCGAAGGTGCTCCGTACCTGCGGGAGGAAGATTTGCCGGTGTTCGATTGCTCGCTGGCGCCGCTTGGCGGGGGGCGATCGATCAGCTGGACGGGCCACGTGAAGATGATGGCGGCCGCGCAACCGTTCCTTTCCGGCGCGATCTCGAAGACCATCAACATGCCCGAGGAGTCGACGGTCGAAGATATCAGCAACGCATACATCGAGTCCTGGAAGCTAGGACTGAAATCCGTGGCGATTTACCGGGACAACTCGAAGCGCTCGCAGCCGCTGAACGCGGGCAGCGGGAGAGAGGAGAAGAAAACAGAATCACCGGCGGCGGCCGTGGCCGTGGAGCCGATGCAGCACGAGCTCTTTCCCCGTGCGATGCGGGAGAAGATGCCGGTGGAACGCGATTCAGTTACACACAAGTTCAGCGTGGGCGGCCACGAGGGGTACATTACGGTCGGTAAGTACGGAGATGGCCGCGTGGGCGAAGTGTTCATCAAAATGTCGAAAGAAGGCTCGACTCTTTCCGGCGTGATGGACGGGTTCGCGCTGACGATGTCACTCGGATTGCAGTATGGCGTGCCACTCAAAGTGTTCGTCGACAAACTGCTCAACACGCGATTTGAGCCATCGGGCATCACCGCTAACCCAAACATTCGCTTTGTGTCGTCAGTGCTTGATTACATAGCTCGTTGGCTTGGCGGTCGGTTTATCTCCTCCGATTATCTGAAGCTGAATGGTGAGCCGATGCATGCTCCTATCCCGTCGGTAGTTGTCGCGCCTGCTGTGCTGTCGACCGGAGCTCCTCCGGAAGTCGTGACCTCGCCTTCGATTCCTAATTCTACGGGTCTGGCTTTCGTTCCTCCGATGCTCAAACCTCGTGACCAGCACGAAGGTGCACCGACTTGCTCTGAGTGCGGCATGCTGATGGTGCCGAACGGCGCCTGCTACAAATGCGAGAACTGTGGCAGCACATCAGGGTGCAGCTAGTGAGGGTCGGCGATGGGCGCAGATGAAGCTGGATTGCGGCACATCCTTAGACTCGCTCGCGCGTGTGTTCACAGGGGGCAGGCCCACCAAGCTTTCGGGCACCTCGATAGCATCGAATCGGAAATTGAGGGCCGGGCTGGCACCTCACTATGGGCCGAACATCTACTGACTTACGCAGGAGCTCTGGGCGCAATGAAGGACTCCGCAGTCGCCGCGGAACGGGCGTTTAACGACGCACTAGAACGTATCTCCATGCTTGAAGAACCTGATCCGACGCTAGAGATGCTCGGCCATGAGGACAACGGAAAGTACCTTGCTGAGCGCAGAGCGTTCATGCGCGCAAGAAATCATTACGGGTTGGCTGAGAGAATCGCTGAGCGTCTGGATCAAATAGAGGACGTAGCTCGCATCCAGCTTTGCGTCATTAGAATCGACCTCGATGAACGTAAGGATCCCCGACTTAAGGCATTCCAAAGGATGAAGGAAGCGGCCAAAGACGGCTACACCCATCTGGAACAACGTGAGGGTTGGATCCACTATACGGACACCTTTCAAAAATACGGCACGCAACTCATCTCAACTAGGAAAGGAGACGAGGCATCTGTGGAGTACTTTCGCGGTGTCCTGAGTTTAATAAGGCGGAGACGAAGTGAAGTCGTCAAGTAATCCTTATCTTGAGCGAGTAGCTAGGTTGGTCGGTCAAAAGGACCCAACTCGCGCCGTCGAAATTTTCGTCGCCGATGGAAGTTTTCCCGGTGAACCACTCGAGGCTTTGGCGCACAGGTTAGGAGTCAATAGAATCATCGAGGAAAGACTGCCTTTCGAGGGAGGACTTTTCCGCCTCTCCCACGGCGAACTTGTAATCAGACTGAATTCCGAGAGTCCGTACGTCCGTAAGCGTTTTACCTTGGCCCACGAGATAGCTCATCTCTTGTTACAAACCGTCCCGGCATTCAGGAGTACTCAGCGGACCGATGCTGCTCTCGAGCGCACCTGCGATTTGATTGCTGCTGAACTATTGATGCCTACCACGGAGACGGCTGATTTCGTGAGGGGGCTCGGAGCGCCGTCCCCCGAGAAACTTAGGGTCATCGCCTCGAAATATTCTGTCTCTACGCAGGCCGCAGCCATAAGGCTGCGCGATGGCCTCAAGCTTTGGAAGTGCTCAATCGGGATGTGGGAGCGATTGCCAAGCGTTAGAACGATTTGGTTTGTAGGACTTCGTCGGCGCGATCGGGCGCAGCCGGACCCTTGTTGTCTCGATCTCGCGCTTGCATCGAACAGTTCTGTCTTAACGAATGACCTGTGGCAGCGAGGCGAGTCCACTTGTGCAGTCTGGCTGAATCTTCTCGGTATTGGCAAATGTCGTGTGCTCGGCTTAGTAGATTTCGCAAATTGACAGGGAGAAATGATCACGGAACGTTATTCCACATGGAGAAGACCGTAGCGAAATGAGCGTTGCCTCCTCCGGATCCGGGCTGGCCGCAAAACTTGCTCCCGCAAAGCCGACGACCCGTGGATTTCTGCACATCGTGCGGCACGGCGCGGGACCAAACGCCATTTATGTGATGACCTATCATCGTCTAGACACCGACGTGATGAATCCGAAGCCCGCCCTGGCAGAAGGCGCGCAGGCGCTAATCGAATTGCTGGAACGGATTGGAGTAGACTTCGGCCTGAAAGAAGTCCGCGGCGCGCTGGAAGATATCCTTCGGCTCGGCTCAGCCAATATCCCCGACCTATGGCTCAGCGACGAGGAAATGCTCGAAAGAGGACTCGTCGAGGGCTAAGCAGTCAACTTGAAGAAGCGGTCAAAGCCGGAGGGTTTGAGAAGGCCTTCTGGCTTTTGCATTTGCGTGGTTAACCATAATAGACCCACCCCCTGGGGTTTTTCTGTAAGTGTTCATGGCTCTGTTGACATCCTAGGCACAGAGTATGTTTCGAGGAGTCGACAAGAAGGGGCGGTAGGTGTTTTCTAGTGAGGCAGGAGGGACGATGGCCGAAGTCGGACTCC
>Ga0335083_10001295_pt1 | contig 34662 bp, 27 predicted proteins | sample Lox_Sample_42_FD_206716 | JGI IMG/M metagenome (GOLD analysis project Ga0335083, IMG submission 206716) | Soil microbial communities from Loxahatchee National Wildlife Refuge, Florida, United States - Lox_Sample_4.2 | ecosystem: Environmental > Terrestrial > Soil > Wetlands | place: USA...
AGTGGGCGACGAGGAACTGCGCCGGCGCCGCGCCGACTGGCAACGGCCGCAACCCAGGTATCGGCGCGGCTTTGGCGCTATCTTTCAGGACAATATCACGCAAGCCAACGAGGGCTGCGACTTCCGCGTGCTGGAAGGCATGGCCGCCACGCCGGAACCGGAGATTCACTGAGCATCCGAAGGCGGGCAACTGTTCCGCCGAGTCGGGCTTTTCGAACGCGTGGTGCCGGTGCATACTGCGGTTCTCCGGCAATCAACCGACGCGACGCCTATGCGGGCCTTTCACCACGCAGCCGCTGTGTTGCTTTGCGCCGCCGTCCTCCTAGGCTGCGGCCAGAACGTACTCAACGCGCCTCGTCCGGCCCCGTACGTCGATTTGCCCCGGCTGCGCGGAAGCGACCGGATCGAGTTGCAGCTCGAGCGCGGAAAACCGAACGCGAACCCGGACACGGACACGGCCGAGAAACTCGAGCCGTGGATCGGCCGGGCGGCGGATGCAGTCAGCGCCTACTACGGGCAGTTTCCGGTGGCCCAGACCCGGATGCTCGTCGAGCAGACCGACGGCAACGGCGTGCAATGGGCCCGTACATTCGCCCGCTCGGGCTTCGTGGTCCGCGTCGGCATGGGGAAGCAGACCAGCGCGTCGCAACTCGCGTCAGACTGGATGTTGACGCATGAGTTCGTGCATCTGGCGCTGCCGACGCTGCCGGACGAACACGACTGGCTGCAGGAAGGAGCCGCGACCTACGTGGAGCCGGTGGCACGCGCGCAGGCAGGCCAGCTCACACCCGAGCAAGTATGGGCCGAGTTCGCACATGGGATGTCCCGTGGGCTCCCGGGACCGAGGGACCGCGGTCTGGACAACACCTCCAGTTGGCCGCGAACCTACTGGGGCGGCGCCATGTTTTGCCTAGTGGCCGACATCGAAATTCGCAAGCAGACGGCCAATCGCTACGGGCTGCGCGACGCACTGCGGGGCATTCTTGCCGCTGGTGGCACCTTAGACCACCGCTGGTCGATCCGCGAGACGCTCGTCGCCGGCGACCGTGCCGTGGGCGTGCCGGTGCTAACGCAAATGTATGACCAATGGCGCGCCGCGCCGGTGCAGGTGGATCTGGAGGCGCTTTGGCATCAGCTCGGTGTGCAGCGCGAGGGCCGGGTCGTGGTGCTGGATGACACCGCTCCGCTGGCTGATGTCCGGCGGGCAATTACGGCGCAACCGGTGACCGCTGCGGCAGACGACGGCCCTTCCTCGCCGCTTCAGGCGGACTGAGCCGTATCCGCGTCAAGTCCGCTTCTGCCCGGGAGCCGGGTGGATCGGATCAACCCAGTGCACCTGCTCCGGCTGTTCGACCGCAGGGATGTCGAGATTCACCACCACCGGCTCCTGCCCCGAGCGGACCAGCACGCAGGATAGTGGCGCATCGTCACTGGCGTTGATCTCTTGGTGCGGCACGAACGGCGGCACGTAGATGAAGTCTCCCGGACCCGCCTCGGCCATGAACTCCAGCTGCTCGCCCCAACGCATGCGCGCCTTGCCGCTCACTACGTAGATCACGCTCTCCACCGGGCCATGATGGTGCGCGCCGGTCTTCGCCTTCGGATGAATCACCACCGTCCCGGCCCATAGCTTCTCGGCGCCGGCCCTGGCATTGGTAATGGCCGCGGCGCGGTTCATGCCCGGAGTTTGGGGCGTGTTGGCGTCGAGCTCGGTGCCCTTGACTACGCGCACCCCGTGGTATTTCCATTTCGACTCGGCGGACATCGGTCTGAGCCTCACGCGCGACTACGCGCAACAGGATCTGCGGGGATACATTGCGGCATCAGTGCACCGGCGCGGCCGAGTGCTCGAGCGCGGAGCGCAGCACTCGGGCAACATGCACCGCTTCGCGTCCTGTCGCATCCCGGATCTGATGCCGGCAGCTTACTCCGTCGGCGACCACCACCGCTCCGGCTGGCGCCTCGCGCACTTTCGGCAGCAGGCTCGCTTCGCCCATCCGCAAGGATAGATCGAAGTGCTCGGCCTCATACCCGAAGGCGCCGGCCATGCCGCAACAGCTCGACACCACCGGCTCGACCTGGAGTTCCGGCACCAGGCGCAGCGCGTTCTCTACCGCGGGCATGACGCCGAAGGCCTTCTGATGACAGTGGCCATGCAGCAATGCGCGCTTGGCGGCCAGCGGCGTGAACACCAGCTTCCAGCGTCGAGCCTGCCGTTCCCGCTCGATGAACTCCTCCAGCGTCAGGGCTTGCTCGGTGATCGGGCGGACCATCGCCGCCGGCCACAGGGCGCGCAGCTCGTCGCGCAGCGTCAACAGACAGGAGGGCTCGAGTCCCACCAGCGGCACACCGCGCGCAGCGAACGGACCCATCGCATCGATCAATCGCCGCTGTTCCCCACGCGCCTCGTCCACGAGACCAACGGCCAAGAACGTACGACCGCAGCACAACGGGCGGCTCGCGTCTAGAGACCGCGCGAGGCGCACGAAATATCCCGCGGCATTCAGCAGTTCGACGGCTGCATGCAGGTTCTCCGGTTCGAAATAGTTGTTGAACGTATCGGCGAGCAGCACGACTTCCGCGGGCCCTTCTTCGGCCATCGAAGCGCGGGCCGATGACAGGAATGTGTCCCGGCGCCATGCGGGGAGCGACCGTCGAGCCGACAACCCGAGCGCTTTCTCCGTGAGCAACGCGAGCCCCGGTATGCGGTCGCGCTGGTTGAGCAGGAACGCAAGCCGTGCGGCCCACGGCGCGTACCGGGGTAAATTGGCAATGAGCCTTTGGCGCACGCTGAGGCGGCGGCCTTGCGCGTGCTGATACAGCACCTCGACCTTCATGCGCGACATGTCCACACCCGTCGGACACTCGCGCTTGCAACCCTTGCATCCCACGCACAGCTCGAGTGCTTCGAGCATGGCGGAGGACGTGAGTGCGTCGGGGCCGAGCTGCCCCGACAGAGCCAGGCGCAGCGTGTTGGCGCGGCCTCGGGTCAGATGCTGCTCGTCGCCCGTCACCCGGAACGAAGGGCACATGGTGCCTGCGTCGAACTTGCGGCAGTGGCCGTTGTTGTTGCACATCTCGACGGCCGGTCCGAAGCCGCCCCACTCACTCCAATCCAAGCCGGTGCGCAGGGGCTGCACGGCATAACCCGGTTTGAACCGGAACAGTGAAGCGTCGTCCATCCGCGTCGGACGCACGATCTTGCCGGGATTCATCAGTCCCCTGGGATCGAACAGCGCTTTGATCTCGGTCAGCGCGCGGCCAAGCCGCTCGCCCAGGACCGGCTCGATCCACTCGGAACGCACCAAGCCATCGCCATGCTCGCCGGAGAATGCCGCGCCCTTGAACTGCTTGATGAGCGCGCATGCTTCCTCAGCGATGGCGCGCATCTTCTGCGCGCCGTCGGTCTTCATATTGAGCACGGGGCGCACATGCAGCGTGCCGACCGAAGCGTGCGCATACCAAGTGCCCTTGGTGCCGTGCTTCTCGAACACTCGCGTGAGCTTGTCGGTGTATTCGGCTAGGTTCTCGAGCGGGACCGCGCAATCCTCGATAAAGGAGACCGGTTTGCCGTCGCCCTTCATGGACATCATGATGTTGAGCCCGGCCTTGCGCACCTCCCAGACGTCGCGCTGCAGCCGTGCGTCGGTGATTTCGACCACCGAGCCCGGCAGGCCCAGATCAGCCACCAGCGTCGTGAGATCGCGCAGCTTGCGCTCCTGCGCCGCCTTCTCGTCGCCCGCGAACTCGACCAGCAGGATCGCTTCCGGCTCGCCACGCAGGAACTGCTCGACCACCGGGCGAAATGCGGCGCTGTCCCGCGCCAAGTCGATCATCGTGCGGTCGACCAACTCCACGGCGTCGGGCCGAAGCTGCACGATGTGCCGGGTCAGTTCCATGGCCCGGAGGAAAGTCGGGAAGTGGCACACGCCCAACGCCTTGTGCGCGGGAGTAGGCGAGAGCTTCAGTCGCAAGCGCTTGAAATAGGCAAGCGTGCCTTCGGAGCCTACGAGCAGGTGCGCCAGATTGTGCGGCAGGTCCGGGCACACCATGTCCAGGTTGTACCCCTGCACTCGGCGCAGCACCTTGGGCCAGCGGGCCTCGATCTCGGCCGCTTCGCGGCGCGCGATGGCGTGAATGCCTTCCGCGAGCGCCCGCAACGTAGACGGCGCGCCAGCAAGATCCTCGCTCGGCCCGAACGTGGCCTCCTCTCCGCTGGACAGCCAAGCGTCGATTCCCAGCACGTTGTGCACCATGTTGCCGTACCGGATCGAACGCGAGCCACACGAGTTGTTTCCCGCCATCCCGCCCAGCGTAGCCTGAGCGGAAGTCGACACATCGACCGGAAACCAAAGCCCATGCGGCCGCAGCTCGACGTTGAGACGATCGAGCACCAGGCCCGGCTGCACCACCACCTCCGCCCGCGCCGCGTCGAGCTCGAGCACTCGGTTCAGGTATTTCGAGTTGTCGATGATCAGGGCCGCACCGACCGTCTGGCCGCACTGCGAAGTCCCCGCACCGCGCGGAAGGATCGGCATCTCCTCGTCTGCTGCGATCTGCAGCGCTGCACGCGCCGCGTCCTCCGTGCGTGGGACCACCACTCCGACCGGTTCGATCTGGTAGATGGAGGCGTCGGTGCTGTAACGACCGCGCGAGAACGGATCGAACAGGACCTCGCCGTCCACCTCACGCCGCAGCCGCCGCTGGAGCGAAGACGCCGCGCTCGCCGCCGAAGGCGAGTGGAAGTGGATGGGCTTTGCCGGGGCGTTCATGAGGAGGGATGCGCACTGCACACGCAGGTGATCCGGCAGAATATCATCGCTGGCGCGACGCTGGTTGAGTCACCCGCCGAGTTTCGGTAGGCTCGACCCTTTCCGCGCGGCAGGAGGCAGTCATGTCGATGCAGAGCAAGTTCCATCACCCTGGGCGCCACTTCCTGCAGATCCCGGGACCGACCAATGTACCCGACCGCGTGCTACGTGCCATCGATCGGCCCACGATCGACCACCGCGGGCAAGAGTTTGCAGAGCTCGGGCGCGAGGTACTGGAAGGCATGCAGCGGGTCTTCCGCACCCGGCATCCGGTGATCATCTATCCGGCATCGGGCACAGGCGCCTGGGAGGCCGCGCTGGTCAACACGTTATCGCCCGGCGACCGCGTGCTGATGTACGAGACAGGGCATTTCGCCACGCTATGGCGTCGCATGGCGCAACGCCTGGGATTGGATGTCGAGTTTCTTCCTGGTGACTGGCGGCATGGCGCGGATCCTGCCGCGATCGAAGCGAGTTTGGCGGCAGACCGTCAGCATGCCATCAAGGCGGTCTGCGTAGTCCACAACGAAACCTCCACCGGTGCGGTCACGCGTGTGAGCGAGGTCCGGCGTGCGATCGAGCGCGTTGCGCACCCCGCATTGCTGATGGCCGACACCATCTCGTCGTTGGGCTCGATCGATTACCGCATGGACGAGTGGGGCGTGGACGTCACTGTGGGGGGTTCGCAGAAGGGCTTGATGCTGCCGCCCGGCTTGAGCTTCAACGCGGTCGGCAGCAAAGCGCTGCGCGCTGCAGAGTCGGCACGCCTGCCACGCTCCTACTGGAACTGGGAGGAAATGCTCACGGCAAACCGTGCCGGCTACTTCCCTTATACGCCAGCGACCAACCTCCTGTTCGGACTGCGCGAAGCCCTGCAGATGCTGCAGGAGGAGGGACTCGACAATGTGCTGGCCCGCCACGCGCGACTAGGCGAGGCTGCTCGGCGCGCGGTGCGCGCCTGGGGGCTCGAGATCCTGTGCGCGAACCCGCTCGAGCAAAGCAACTCGCTCACCGCGATCGTCCTGCCGGAGGGACACGATGCGGACCGGCTGCGCGCGATCGTCCTGGATCGCTTCGATATGTCGCTCGGCGCGGGCCTGGGCAAGCTCCAGGGCAAGGTGTTCCGCATCGGTCACCTCGGGCACTTCAACGAGCTCATGCTGGCGGGCACGCTGTGCGGGGTCGAGATGGGGTTGGCGCGGGCTGGGGTTCCGTTCCGCAGCGAGGGCGTGGCAGCGGCATTGCAATTCCTAGCCTCCGAGGAGGGATTGGGTGTCCGGGACGAGGCGGCGTTGCTTTCGGCCTGAGCGCGCCGATCCCTGCACACGTGGTTGAGCTGGCCTCAAGAGCCGGCGCGACTGCCGTCCAGGCTACACGTCCCGCTCGGATCGCCTATGCTTAGGTTAAGAGCGAGCGGGTTCGCACCGTCCGAGGAGGAATCAGCGATGGAACAGATGGCCAATGCCGGTTCGTCGGTCCCGATCCCCGGGGTTCGCCGGGTTCCACGGAACAGCGCTTTTCGCTGGTTGGCAGGGGGCTGGAGTGACCTGTGGCGGGTCCCTTCGCTCAGCCTGCCCTACGGCGTGCTGGCGGCGCTAGTCGGGGCCATTCTGCTGTGGCTGTTCCGCGACCAGACTTATCTGGCCCCGGCGCTCAGCTCCGGCTTCTTGCTGCTCGCGCCGGTCCTGGCCATCAACCTCTATGCGCTGTCGCGCCGCCTCGAGCGCGGGGAGCCGGTCGACTCCGTGCATGTGCTCGACGATTGGCGGCATAACCGCGCGGCGATTTCGCTGTTCGGACTCGTCCTTGCACTCACGCTGCTCGCCTGGGAACGCATCTCGGCGGTCCTCTTCGCGTTGTTCTACGGCGGCGACGTACCCGAGCTCACCCGCTTCCTCGAGGACGTCTTGTTCTCCGGGCGGTATCTCGACTTCGTGGTCGCGTATTTCGCCGCGGGTGCCGTGCTTGCCGTCGTCGTGTTTTGCATCAGCGTCGTGTCATTGCCCTTGATGCTCGACCGCGACATGGATACCGTCGCCGCGATCTTGACCAGCCTGCGGGCGGTGCGCGCCAACCCCGGCGCGATGCTGGTGTGGGCTGCGCTCATCGCGCTGCTCATGGCACTGGGCTACGCCACGCTCATGATCGGGGTGGTCGTGATCTTCCCGCTGCTCGCGCACGCCACTTGGCACTGCTACCGGGACGTCGTCGACTAACCCCGTCGCCGAACGCGGTCGGGGCTCAGGTCGCGTCATCCGCCTCGAGCGAACCACTCGCACCCGCGACTGCGCCCCCGCTGCCCGCGGCCGCACGCATCAAGCGATCCCGTACCGCCTCCCACTCCGGCCGCTCGGGCGGTAGCTCCACCACGATCACGCCACAACCCGAACGGTCGAGCAGCCGTAATAGTGCGTACAGGTCGTGGGCATACCCCTGCGCGTCTGTCGCAGCCCCTTGCCACAGCGTCGCGCGCGAGTCGCTTGGGCGAGCGCGACGGGCCAGCACAGCTACCGGTACCCGGAGAGATTGCTCGCGTACCACCCGGTCGAGGTCGGCCGCCGCCGCGAGGATCATAGGCGCGCTGGGCGCGTAATGCGCAGCCAGCATGCCCGAGGCCCGCGGCGCATGGGCGCCCGGACGCGCTACCGGGACACCGATCGCCAGCTCGATCTCCGCTGCACCGATTCGTCCCGGCCTCAGCAGGACCGGATGGCCCGAGGAGAGGTCGAGGATCGTCGATTCGATCCCGACCTCGCAGGCGCCGCCATCCAGCACCAACTCGACCGCGTCGCCCAGCTCCTCACGCACGTGCTGGGCGCTGGTGGGACTGATGCGCCCGAACCGGTTTGCTGACGGCGCTGCGATGCCGCCGCCAAAGGCCTGTAGCAACTGTTGCGCAACCGGGTGCGACGGGACGCGCAAGCCGACCGTGTCCTGACCTCCGGTGATCTCGTCGATGACGCCGGGAGCGCGCATCAGGATGAGTGTCAGTGGACCTGGCCAGAAGCGCTCGGCCAGCTTCTGCGCAGCGATGGGCGCGTCGCGTGACCAGAGCCGGAGGTCCTGCGCGCCCTTCAGGTGCACGATCAGGGGATGGTCGGCCGGCCGCCCCTTCACCTCGAAGATCCGCCGCACTGCGGCGGCGTTGGAGGCATCCGCTCCGAGCCCATACACGGTCTCGGTGGGGAACGCGACCAGTGCGCCCGCGCGCAGGACCTGCACCGCCCGCTGGATTTCGGCGTCCGGCGCAATGGCGCTCATCACGAGCACCTCAAGACGACGTGAGGCGCAACAGCGCCTCGCGGTATTTCTCGGCGGTTTTCGCCAGCACCTCCGGCGGCAGCGGTGGGGCGGGAGGTTTCTTGTCCCATTTCTGCGCCTCCAGCCAGTCGCGCACGTACTGCTTGTCGAAGCTCGGCGGGCTCGAGCCGATGTGATACCGCTCCGCCGGCCAGAAGCGTGAGGAATCCGGCGTGAGCGCTTCGTCGATGAGGTAGAGGCACTGCGCGGGATCCGTGCCGAACTCGAACTTCGTATCGGCAATGAGGATGCCGCAGCCGCGCGCATAATCCGCCGCCTCGGTATACAGTTGAATGGCCTTCTGGCGCACCTCTGCGGCCACTGCCGAGCCAAGCAGCTTCTCGACCTGCGCAAAGGCGATGTTCTCGTCATGCACGCCCGCCGGCGCTTTGGTCGACGGCGTGAAGACCGGTTGGGGCAATTGCTGCGCCTCTTTCAGGCCCTGCGGGAGAGCGAGGCTGCAGATGGTGCCGCTGCTCCGATATTCCTTCCATCCCGAGCCCGCCAGGTAGCCGCGCACGATGGCCTCGATCGGCAGCGGGCTGAGACGGCGCACGACGAATGCGCGCCCTGCAACCTGAGCGCGCTCCGAAGCGCTCACGAGCGCTTCCGGATCGACCTCGAGCAGGTGATTGGGGATGACGTGCGCGAGGCGGCGGAACCAGAAGATCGATAGGGCCGTGAGTACCTCGCCCTTACCCGGGACCGGGGTCGGCAGCACCACGTCGAAAGCGGACAGCCGGTCCGTCTGTACGATCAGCAGCCGCTCCTGGTCCACCGCGTAGATGTCGCGCACCTTGCCGCGATGGAGCAGCTGCAGCGAGGTGAGGTTCGATTCGAACAGCGGTGGGTTCCCGACTCCGGTAGTCACGCTTCGTGCACCCCGCCTCAAGCGGTCTTCAGCCGGTCGGCTTGCGTATCGGACGTGAGCAGCATCTTGATCTGCATCGCCACCGCCAGCGCGGCCTCCACCGTGTCGGCAAGCACGGTGTAGTGACCCATCTTGCGCCCGGGGCGCGCCTGCGCCTTGCCGTATAGATGCAGCTTGGCGCGCGGATGCCGGAGCACGTGCTCCCACCGCGGTTCGCCGGCGGCCCAGAGATCACCCAGCAAGTTCACCATGACCGCGGGACAGTGCAGCTCGGTCGCCCCGAGCGGCAGCCCGCAAAGCACGCGAGCCTGCTGCTCGAACTGCGAGGTCACGCAGGCGTCTATCGTGTAGTGCCCGCTGTTGTGCGGGCGTGGAGCGATCTCGTTGACCACCACGCGCCCGTCGCGCATGACGAAGAATTCCACGCACAGCACACCGCAGTAGCCCAGCCGCTCGGCAACCCGGCGGGCCGCCGCACGCACCGAGTCGGCCACCGCATCGGACACGCGTGCCGGCACGATGCTCACATCCAGGATGCCTTTGGCATGGGCGTTCTCGGATACCGGCCACGCCGACACCTGTGCATCGCGGCTGCGCGCCACGATCACCGACAGCTCCAACTCCAGCGTCAACAGCCTCTCGAGCACGCACGGCTCGGTACCGAGCTCAACGAACGCCCGGCGCGCCTCATCCACCGTGGCGACGCGCACCTGGCCCTTGCCGTCATAGCCGAGCCTGGAGCGCTTCATGATCCCGGGCAGCAAACCAGCCACTCCGCCGTCCAGCTCCTCCAGCCGATGCACAGCTCGGAAGGGCGCGACCTCCAGACCGATCGAGCTGAGGAACGTCTTCTCGGCGATCCGGTCCTGCGCCACCGCCACACTCTCCGCACCGGGGCTCACCACGCAGTGCCGTGAGAGGAATTGCAGCGCGCCGGCCGGCACGTTCTCGAACTCGGTGGTGGCGGCGGCGCAGCGTGCGGCGATCGACTCCAGCGCCTTTGGATCGAGATAGTCGGCCACGATGTGCTCGTCGGCCACGCTGCCTGCAGGGCCGTGCACGCCGGGGTCGAGGACGAGCACCTTGTACCCCAGGCTCTGAGCGGCCATGGTGAACATGCGGCCGAGCTGGCCGCCTCCGAGCAAGCCGAGCCAGGCGCCGGGAGCGATCATCGGTTCGTGATCACTGGACGGGCGGCAGCTGCATCGCTTTCACCGCCGCCGCTTGCGCACCGCGAAACTCCGCAAGCTTCTGCGCCAGCGCTGCATCGGTGTTCGCCAGCAACGCGACCGCGAACAAGCCCGCATTGGCGGCGCCCGCCTCGCCAATGGCGAACGTGGCTACGGGGACCCCTTTGGGCATCTGCACGATGGACAACAGCGAGTCGATCCCCTGCAGGTGCCGGCTGGGCACCGGCACGCCCAGAACCGGCAGCGTGGTCTTCGCGGCCAGCATTCCGGGAAGGTGCGCCGCGCCGCCGGCGCCCGCGATGATGCAGCGCAGGCCCCGCTGCGCCGCCGCTTCGGCGTAGCGGAACATCTCGTCCGGTGTGCGGTGCGCCGACAGCACGCGGCATTCATGTGCCACGGCGAATTTCTCGAGCTGGCGCGCCGCATGCTGCATGACGTCCCAGTCGCTGTCGCTGCCCATGACGATCCCGACCAGTGCGTCGTTCATGTCCTCTGCGCCTCAGCCGATGCGAACCGGCGCGCGCCGATGGGCCCCATCACGCCGACCGCTCGCCGACCTTGATGATCTTCAGCGTGTTCGTTCCGCCCGGCTGGCCGATCGGGTCGCCCAGCGTCACCACGATGAGGTCCCCATCGTTCACCACACCGGCGTCCACCAGCTTCTCCTCGGCCAGCCGCAGCAGCGTCTCGCGGTTGTCGCCGACGTACTGGAGCATCAGCGGATAGACATCGCGAAACAAGGACAACCGGTAGCGCGTGGAGACCTCCGGGGTCAGCGCGTAGATCGGCACGCCACAGTTGAGCCGCGACATCCACAGCGCGGTGGAGCCGGATTGCGTGAGCGCCGCGATCGCCTTGACCTTGAGATGGTAGGCGGTGAACAGCGCACCCATCGCGATGGATTGGTCCACGCGCGTGAAGATGCGGTCCAGGAACTCGCGGTCCAGTGTGACCTCGCTCGACTTCTCGGCCTCGAGGCATACGCGCGCCATGGCCTCCACGGTCTCTACCGGATATTTTCCGCTGGCGGTCTCCGCCGAGAGCATCACCGCATCGGTGCCGTCGAGCACCGCATTGGCCACATCCGACACCTCGGCTCGGGTAGGCACCGGATTCGTGATCATGGACTCCATCATCTGGGTCGCGGTGATGGTGAGCTTGTTCTTCTCCCGAGCCAGTCGAATCATGCGCTTCTGCATCGCCGGAACCGCCGCGTCGCCCACTTCGACGGCGAGATCTCCGCGCGCCACCATGATGCCATCCGATGCGTCGATGATCTCGGCGAGCGCGGTCATCGCCTCCGCCCGCTCGATCTTGGCGATCAGCAGAGCCTGGCCGCCTGCCGCCCGCATCAGCTCGCGCGCCATGTACATATCGGCACCGGTTTTGGGGAAGGACACGGCGAGAAAGTCCGCCTTGAGCTGGGCTGCGACCTTGATGTCGTCCATGTCCTTGGCGGTCAGCGCGGGGGCCGTCAGCCCGCCGCCCTGTCGGTTGATGCCTTTGTTGTTGGACAGCGGACCGCCGTGCCGGACCACGGTTCGAATCTCGGATCCATGCACCTCGCGCACGTCGAGAACGATGCGGCCATCATCGAGCAGCAGCACGTCCGACGGCCTGACATCGCGCGGCAGTTCCTTGTAGTCGAGCCCGACCCGCTCCTGGTTTCCGATCCCGCACTCGGCATCGAGGACGAATCCCGCACCCTTCTCCAGCCGGATACTGCCGCTCTCGAACTTGCCGATCCGGATCTTGGGGCCCTGCAGGTCCACCATCATGCCGACCGTGCGCTCCAGCTCGCGCGAAACGTCGCGTAACACCTGGGCACGCTGGATGTGGTCCTCACGCTGGCCGTGCGAGAAGTTCATCCGGACAACGTCCACGCCGGCCGCGATCATGCGCTTGAGCACCTCGCGGTCACTGCTCGCCGGACCCAGGGTCGCTACGATCTTTGTGCTTCGTTGCATGCGTCAGCGAGGCGCGGTGTGTGCAGTGGAACGACGAGCTCGCCAGGCCGGTGCCAGCATCACCCCTCCACCTTCTCCACGCGCGCGCATTTCAAAGCCGTGTCTCAGAGGCACGCTGTTCCAGGATCTCGACGGCAGGAAGCTTCTTGCCCTCCAGGAACTCGAGGAAGGCGCCGCCTGCCGTCGAGACGTAGCCGATCTTGCCGGTGACGCCGAACTTGGCGAGCGCGGCGACGGTCTCGCCTCCACCGGCCAGCGAGAAGGCCGAGGAGGATGCGATCGCCTGCGCGATCGCGCGCGTGCCGGCCGCGAACTGCTCGTGCTCGAACACGCCCAGCGGCCCATTCCATACGATCGTGCCTGCCCGTTTCAGCAGGTCGCTCAAGGCGGAAGCGGTCTTCGGGCCGATGTCCAGGATGAGGTCATCGGCAGCGACTTGAGACACTTCCTTCGTGGTCGCCACCGCGGTCGCGGACAGTTCCTTCGCGACCACGACGTCGACCGGCAACGGTACACCGCCGCCTTTGGCCTTCAGCTGCGCCACGATGTTCTTCGCCTCGGACACCAGATCCGGTTCCGACAGGGACTTGCCGATCGGCATCCCGGCCGCGAGCATGAAGGTATTTGCGATCCCGCCACCGACGATCAGTTGGTCGACCTTGCGCGTGAGCTCCGCGAGGATCGTAAGCTTGGTCGAGACTTTCGCCCCTCCAACGATGGCCACGAGCGGGCGTTTCGGATTGGCCAGGGCCTTGCCCAGCGCCTCCAGCTCCGCGCACAGCAAAGGGCCGGCACAGGCCACCGGCGCGTGCTTGGCGATGCCGTGGGTGGTGGCCTCGGCCCTGTGCGCGGTAGCAAACGCATCGTTCACATAAACGTCGCACAGAGCCGCCATCTTCCGGGCCAACGCATCGTCGTCTTTCTTCTCGCCCTTGTTGAAGCGGCAGTTCTCCAGCACGACCGCCCGTCCAGGCTCCACGGTGACGCCGTCGAGCCAGTCCCGCCGGAGCGGGACCTCGGTCCCGAGCAGTTCCGACAGCCGCTTCGCCACCGGCGCGAGCGATTCCTTCTCGTCGAATTGGCCCTCGGTCGGCCGTCCCAGGTGCGATACGAGCAGCAGCCGGGCACGCTTGGCAAGCGCCAGCTTGATGCCGGGGAGCGACGCCCGGATGCGCGTATCGTCCGTGATCACCCCGTCCTGCAAGGGCACGTTGAAGTCCTCGCGGATCAGCACCCGCTTGCCGGCTAGGTCCAGATCGGTCATTTTCAAGATAGGCATAGCAAGGCCGTGACTCGTGATTCGTGACTCGTGATTCGCGATTCGTGGCTCGTGACCCTTGTTTCGTCAGCCGTGATCAATGACTTGGTAGTTGCAGTTACCAGTCACCAATCACGAATCACGCGTCACGTAGCGCTCACTTAGCACTCATGAGCGCGACCGTGGTGTCCAGCATCCGGTTGCTGAATCCCCACTCGTTGTCATACCACGCGGAGACCTTGACCAGCGTTCCCTCCGACACCTTGGTGAGCGTAGCGTCGAAGATGCTCGAGTGCGGGTCGTGGTTGAAGTCCATCGACACCAGAGGGTCCTTGTTGTAGGCGAGGATGCCCTTCAGGTCACCTTCGGAGGCGGCCTTGAGCACACCGTTCACCTCATCGACCGAGGTCGCACGCTTGGCGACGAAGCTCAGATCGACCAGCGACACGTTGATGGTGGGCACGCGGATGGCATAGCCGTCCAGCTTGCCCGCCAATTCCGGCAGAACCAGACCCACGGCCGCCGCAGCGCCGGTCTTGGTCGGGATCTGCGACTGGGTGGCCGAGCGCGCGCGACGAAGATCCTCGTGGTAGACGTCGATCAGCACCTGATCGTTGGTGTAGGCGTGGATGGTCGTCATCAAGCCGCATACCACTCCGATCTTGTCGTGCAGGGGCTTGACCAACGGCGCCAGGCAGTTGGTGGTGCAGGAGGCGTTCGAGATGACGGTGTGGGTGCTCTTGAGCACTTGGTGATTCACGCCGTATACGACGGTGGCATCGACGTCCTTGCCTCCGGGGGCGGAGATGATGACCTTCTTCGCGCCTGCCTTCAGGTGTCCGGAAGCCTTCTCCTTGCTGGTGAAGTAGCCGGTGCACTCGTGCACCACGTCCACGCCCAAGTCCTTCCACGGCAGCTGCGACGGGTCGCGCTGCGCGCAAACCTTGATGCGGTCGCCGTTGACGATCATCGTATCGCCCTCGACGACGACCGTGCCTTTGAACTTCCCGTGCACGGTGTCGTAGCGTGTCAGGTGAGCGTTGGTTTCGGGGCTGCCCAGATCGTTTACCGCCACGATCTGGAGCTCGCGGTTGCGCCCGGACTCGTACAGGGCGCGCAAGATGTTGCGGCCGATGCGGCCGTAGCCGTTGATGGCGACGCGGATAGTCATGGAAGCTGCTCCGGGAGACGTTGAGGATGGAGGTAGGGCAAAAGCGGATTTTACCGCAGGCGCGTCATTGCGAAAGCCTTACCGCTCTCGTATAGTAGCTCACCAGCCCGCGCCGCAGCGGCGCGAGACGAATTCGAGAGTCAGCGCCAACCATCCCTGGAGGAGAGCTCATGAAACGATCCATCGTCGCGGCCGCCCTCGGCGCGATCGCCCTGGCCCCGTTCGCTGGCGTGAACGCCGGCGAAGTCGAAGTGCTGCACTGGTGGACTTCGGGCGGCGAGGCCAAGTCCGTTGCCGAGCTCAAGAAGGAGCTGGAAGCGAAGGGCGATACCTGGAAGGACTTCGCCGTGGCTGGCGGCGGCGGCGAAACCGCGATGACCGTGCTCAAGTCGCGCGTGGTGTCCGGCCAGCCTCCTACCGCGGCGCAGGTGAAAGGGCCTCAGATCCAGGAGTGGGCGGCCGAGGGCGTGCTTGCCAACCTGGACCCCGTCGCCAAGCCCGAGAAATGGGACTCACTGCTCCCGTCGGTGGTCAGCAATGTCATGAAGTACCAGGGCCACTACGTCGCGGTGCCGGTCAACGTGCACCGGGTGAACTGGATGTGGGTCAACCCCGAGGTGTTCAAGAAAGCCGGTGCCAAGATTCCCACGACCTGGGACGAGTTCGCGGTGGCTGCCGACAAGATCCAGAAAGCAGGCTTCATCGCGGTGGCACACGGTGGGCAGCCTTGGCAGGATTCGACTCTGTTCGAGTCGATCGCGCTGGGCGTGGGCGGAGCCGCCTGGTATCGCAAGGCGTTCGTGGACCTCGACCCCAAGGCGCTGAACAGCCCGACCATGGAGAAGGCGTTCGCCACGCTGCGCATGGTCCAGAAGTACATCGACAAGGACGCGCCCAATCGCGACTGGAACCTGGCCACGGCCATGGTGATCAACGGCAAGGCCGGGATGCAGTTCATGGGCGACTGGGCCAAGGGCGAGTTCACCGCGGCCGGCAAGGTCGCCGGGCGCGACTACATCTGTGCACCCGCTCCGGGGACCAAGGACGCGTTCACCTTCAACATCGACAGCTTCATCATGTTCCAGCAGAAGGATCCCAGCAAGCAGAAGGCTCAGCAGGACCTCGCTTCCGCCATCATGGATGTCCACTTCCAGGAGGTGTTCAACCTGAACAAGGGATCGATCCCGGTGCGGATGGGAATGAACCTCAGCAAGTTCGACCAGTGCGCCAAGGATTCCGCGGCCGAGTTCGCCGCCGCAGCCAAGGGCGGGACGCTGGTGCCGAGCTTTGCGCACGAGATGGCCATGCATCCTGCCCCTAAGGGTGCGATGTTCGACGTCATCACCGCATTCATCAACACACCGAGCATGACGCCGAAGCAGGCGGCAGAGAAGATGGCCGCTGCGGGCAAGCAGACCTGAAGCGGGCGGCCTGCGGGGAGGCCCCAGAAGCTTCCCCGCGGGTCTGTGTCATCGCGCAGTTGAGCACGACGGGAGGCGTGTGATCCCATCTGTGGCAGGCGTCGACACGGCGCTGGTCCGACCGCGCAAGCGCCTCGCCGACTACGTCGAGACCGTGTTGCCGAAGGTCGTGCTCGGTCCGACGCTGATCTGCGCACTGCTCTTCGTCTACGGTTTCATCCTGTGGACCGCCTGGCTGTCCTTCACCGAGTCGCGAATCCTGCCGCGCTACGACTTCGCCGGGCTCGTCCAGTACATCGCGCTGTTCGCCAACGACCGCTGGTGGATCGCGCTGAAGAACCTTGCGATCTTCGGCAGCTTGTTCATCTTTTTCTGCCTGGCGATCGGACTGCTGCTGGCGATCCTGCTGGACCAGCGCATCCGCGCGGAAGGGTTCCTGCGTTCGATTTACCTCTACCCGATGGCGCTGTCGTTCATCGTCACCGGCACGGCTTGGCGTTGGATCCTGAACCCGGGGCTCGGATTCGAGCACCTGGTCCGCCAGCTCGGTTTCGAGCACTTCACCTTCGACTGGATCGTAACACCCGGGATGTCGATCTATGCCGTGGTGATCGCCGGCGCGTGGCAGTCGACAGGCTTTGTCATGGCGCTCTTCCTCGCGGGGCTGCGCGGCATCGATGATGCGATCATCAAGGCCGCCCAAGTGGACGGCGCCGGGCCGGTGCGCATCTACACCAGCATCATCATTCCGTCGCTGCGGCCCGTGTTTTTCAGCTCCCTGATCATACTGGGTCATATCGCCATCAAGAGTTTCGACCTGGTGATGGCGCTCACCGGTGGAGGACCCGGGTTCTCGTCCGATCTGCCGGCCACGTTCATGTATACCTTCGCGTTTAATCGCAACCAGATCGGCCTGGGCGCGGCGAGCGCCATGATGATGCTGATGACCGTGATCGCGATCATCGTGCCGATGATCTACTCGGAGACGCGCCGGCGTGGCTGAGCCTTACCGAACACAGACCGCCGGCCCGCACCTTGTGGCACGCGCTGCGGTGTACACGCTGCTCATCCTGTTCGCGCTGTACTACCTGATGCCGTTGTTCGTGATGGTCACCACGTCGCTCAAGACGCTCGACGACATTCGCGGCGGCAACCTGCTGGCCTTGCCCAGGGAGGTCAGCCTCGACGCCTGGGTTAAGGCATGGGGAAGCGCCTGCACCGGCGTCTTCTGCGGCGGGCTCAAGGGCAATTTCATGAACTCGGTGAGCTTCGTGGTCCCCGCCGTGGCGATCTCCACGCTGATCGGCGCGTTCAATGGGTACGTACTGACCATGTGGCGCTTCAAGGGAAGCGACGCCCTGTTCACGCTGCTGCTGATCGGTTGCTTCATCCCGTTCCAGGTCGTGCTGCTGCCCATGGCCCAGACGCTGGGCTGGCTGGGCATCGCCAACTCGATCCCCGGGCTGATCTTCGTGCACGTCATCTACGGACTGGCCTTCACCACCCTGTTCTTCCGCAACTTCTACGTGACGGTGCCCGCGGAGCTCACGAAGGCGGCACGCATCGACGGCGCCGGCTTCTTCATGATCTTCTGGCGCATCATCCTGCCGCTCTCGCCCCCCATCATCGTGGTGTGCGTGATCTGGCAGTTCACCCAGATCTGGAACGATTTTCTGTTCGGGGTCGTGTTCTCTTCGGGTCAGCGGCAGCCCATTACCGTAGCGCTGAACAATCTCGTCAACACGACCACGGGCGTCAAGGAGTACAACGTCGATATGGCGGCGGCGATCATCGCTGCATTGCCGACGCTGTTCGTCTACGTCGTGGCAGGCAAGTACTTCCTGCGCGGTCTCACGGCTGGCGCCGTCAAGGGTTGAGGACATCCGACATGGGCTCGCTCTCCATTCGCAACGTCGTGAAGCGGTTCGGGCCGGTGCAGGTCTTGAAGGGCATCAACATCGAGGCCCAAGATGGGGAGTTCTTGATCTTGGTCGGCCCCTCGGGGTGCGGGAAATCCACGCTGCTCAACATGATCGCCGGACTGGACAGCATCACCTCCGGCGAGATCGCGATCGGCGGGCGCATCGTCAACGACCTCTCGCCCAAGGACCGGGACATCGCGATGGTGTTCCAGTCCTACGCGCTGTATCCCAACATGTCCGTGCGCGACAACATCTCCTTCGGCCTGAAGATCCGCAAGGTGCCAAAGGAGAAGCAGGACGAGATCGTCGCACGTGTTGCGAAGACCCTTCAAATGGAGCCTCTTCTCGACCGCATGCCGTCCCAGCTGTCCGGGGGACAAAGGCAGCGCGTCGCGATGGGGCGGGCCCTGGCGCGCGATCCCATGCTGTTCCTGTTCGACGAGCCGTTGTCCAACCTGGACGCCAAGCTGCGAGTGGAAATGCGCACGGAGATCAAGCTGCTGCACGAGCGGCTCAAAGCCACCATCGTTTACGTCACGCACGACCAGATCGAGGCCATGACGCTGGGCGACCGCATCGCGGTGATGAAAGACGGCGAAGTCCGGCAGCTGGCCAGCCCGCAGGAGGTGTATGACAACCCGGCCGACTTGTTCGTGGCGAGCTTCATCGGCTCCCCGTCCATGAATTTCATCCGCTGCCCGGTGGTCGCCGAGAACGGGACGATTGGCGTACAGCTGCACGAAGGCACCGAGCGCTTCGTGTTCCGCGCTCCACCAGCGATACAGGCGAGTTTGCGCAGTTGGGCCGGAAAGGAATTGATCATGGGCATCCGTCCGGAGCAGATCACGGACCGATCACCCTGGACCGGCGAGAACCCGCACGTGGTGTCGCGTGCGGCCAAAGTGGAGGTGGTGCAACCGACCGGCCCGGACACCTTGGCGTTGATCCACCTCAACGACACGCCCGTGACATGCCGGGTGCATCCGGAGTCGGCCCCGCACCCGGGCGAGAGCATGGGCCTGATGTTCGATCTGTCGAAGCTGGTGTTCTTCGATCCGCAGACCGAAAAGCGGATTTCCTAAGCCTCGCGCAACCGTCCCATCGACGCGCTCAGCCGGCTCCGAACCCGGACTCGAGCGCGAAGGCCAGACCGCGCAACGCGGGATTCTCGGCCACGATGATCCAGGCCGGCACTCCCGCCACGTAGCGCGAGAAGCGGCCCTTGTGCTCGAAGCGTGCGCGGAATTGCGACTGCAGAAAGTAATCCCCCAGGCGCGGCACGATGCCGCCACCGATGTACAGCCCGCCGAGGGCGCCCAAGGTGACCACCAGATTGGCGGCCGCAACCCCCAGCGCCGAACAGAAGATCTGCAACGCCTCGCTGCACTGGAGATCGGTTGCCTTCATGCCGGCATCGGCTACTTGCTCGGGCTTGAACGACTTGGCCACGACGTGGTCGAGCGTGCACAGCGCCTCGTAGACTCCCACCAGTCCCGGTCCGCTCAGGACCCGCTCGGCAGAGACGTGGCCGTACCGATGCCTCAGCACGCGCAGCACGCCATCCTCGCGCTCGTCCATCGGGCTGAAAGCGACGTGGCCGCCTTCGCCTTGGATCGGGATCCACGTATCGCGGACGGCAATCAACCCCGAGACGCCCAGGCCGGTCCCGGCTCCGAGCAGTGCCAGTGGGGCGCCTTTCACGCCATCGCCGCCCCCGAGCTTGCGCAGGTCCTCCGCCTTCAAAAGCGGCAGCGACAACGCCAGAGCGGTGAAATCGTTGATGACGAGCAGGTGCTCGAGCCCCAGTGCTCGGCGCGTCTGTTGAATGGAGAAAGCCCAAGGGCTATTGGTGAGCTTGAGCAGATCGCCCGTGACGGCAGTCGCGACATCGAAAGCGGCGCGAGTGACCGCGCTCACGCCGTTAGCGGCCAGGTAGTGGCGCGCCGCCTGCTCCAGCCCTTGAAAGTCGCCGCACACCAGATTCATCTCCTGCTGCGGCTGCGTGGATCCCGGCTCGACCAGAGCGAAGCGGACGTTGGTCCCGCCGATATCGGCGATCAGATGAGGTGCAACGCCGCGAGGTGTGCCGGAACTCATCCGTTCTACCGCTCAGGCAGCCAGCACGCGTTGAGCGCGGGCGACGACATTGTCCACGGTCAAACCGAAGTAGCGAAACAAATCCCCGGCCGGCGCCGATTCCCCAAACCGGTCGATACCGACCACGTCTCCTTCGAGTCCTACGTACTTGCGCCAGTAATCGCTGACACCGGCCTCCACCGCGACTCTGCGCACGCCCGGCACGAGCACCGCCGCACGATATGCCTCGTCCTGCCGGTCGAATACGGTCGTAGACGGCATCGAAACGACTCTGGTGGCTATGCCCTGCGCTTCGAGGCGCTTTCGCGCCTCCACCACCAGGCCCACTTCCGAGCCCGTGGCGATCAAGATCAGCTTCGGAACGCCGACTGCAGCCTCGGCCAGGATGTAGCCGCCGCGCCGGATCAGCACGAGCTGCGCTTCCGTGCGCGTTTGGAAGGCGAGGTTCTGGCGCGACAACAATAACGACGTGGGGCCGTCTCGGCGTTCCACAGCCGCGATCCACGCCGTAGCGGTTTCAACGCTGTCGCAGGGGCGCCAGACATCCATCTGCGGGATCAAGCGCAGGCTCGCGGCGTGCTCGATCGGCTGGTGCGTTGGGCCGTCTTCGCCTAGACCGATGGAATCATGAGTGAACACGAAGATGCAGCGCGCCCGCATGAGCGCCGCGATCCGCAGGGCGTTGCGCGCATAGTCGGAAAAGACCAGGAAGGTTCCGCCGTACGGGATGAACGCGCCGTGCACAGCCAGCCCATTCATGACCGCCGACATTCCGAACTCTCGCACTCCGTAGAAGAGGTAGTTTCCGGTTGAAGTGCGCGTGACTGCGCGCGAGCCGGACCACATCGTCAGATTGGACGCCGCGAGGTCGGCCGAGCCACCGATCAGCTCGGGCACACCCGGCGCTAACGCCTCGATGGTGTTTTGTGAGGCTTTGCGCGTCGCGATGCTCTCACCCTTGGACGCGGCGGCGCCAAGCAGTGCGCGTGTCCTCTCATTCCAATCCTGCGGTAGCTCCCCCCGCACGCGGCGCTGGAACGCGCTCGCGAGCTCCGGATACTGCCGGGCGTAGTCGCCGACCTTGCGCTGCCAGGCGGTCTCCAGCTCACTGCCTCGCGCACGCGCATCCCATCCGGCATAGACGTCGGGAGGGATCTCGAAGGCAGGGTAGTTCCATCCGAGCGCCACTCGGGTAGCGGCCACTTCCTGCTCCCCCAGAGGCGCCCCGTGCGCAGCACCGGTGTTGGCCTTGTTCGGAGCGCCGCGCGCGATCACGGTCTTGCAGCACACGAGAGAAGGGCGGTCGGTGACGGACTTCGCCGCGCGGATCGCCTGATCGATTGCGTCGAACTCGTGACCGGCCACCCCCCGGATCACGTGCCATCCATACGCCTCGAAGCGCGTCGGCGTGTCGTCGGTAAACCAATGGTCGATCGTCGATTTCTCGGAATCGATCGAAATCCGGTTGTCATCGTACACCGCGATGAGCTTACCCAGTCCCAGGGTCCCAGCCAGCGCCGCTGCCTCGTGGGAGACACCCTCCATCATGCAGCCGTCGCCCATGAATACGTAGGTGTGATGGTCGACGATCTCGACGCCCGGCCGGTTGAACTCCGCTGCGAGGAGCCGCTCGGCGATGGCCATGCCGACGGCATTGGCAAACCCCTGGCCCAAGGGCCCGGTGGTGGTCTCCACGCCAGGAGTCATGCCCCGCTCCGGGTGACCCGGGGTCGCCGAATGCAGCTGCCGAAAGCGCTTGAGCTCGTCCAGCGGCAGATCGAAGCCGGTCAGGTGCAGCAACGCGTACTGGAGCATGGAGCCGTGACCATTGGACAGGACGAAGCGGTCCCGGTCGGGCCACTGCGGATTGCGCGGATTGAATCGCAGGTGGTGATTCCAGACCACCTCAGCGATCTCGGCCATGCCCATCGGCATGCCGGGGTGGCCAGAGCTCGCCCGCTGCACCGCGTCCATCGCCAATGCGCGCAGCGCGTTGGCCAGCTCTTGTCGGGTTGCCATCGGATTATTGGTTGGATGTGTGGCGCCGACCATTATAACTGCGCGCTTATTGGTCTCGCCGCGGCGGCTTGATCCCCAGCTGTTTGAGCTTGCGGTACAGGTGCGTGCGCTCCAGGCCCACGCGCTCCGCCACTCGACTCATGTTCGCAGCCTCGCGGCTGATATGGTAGGAAAAGTACACCCGCTCGAAGGCGTCCCTTGCCTCGCGCAGTGCCAGATCGAGCGGCAGGGTGCCCAATGCCCGTCCCACAGGCGCTTCCAGCCGCGAGAGCGCGTTGTTCACGTCGCTGACCCCGATCTCGTTGCCGGCGCCGAGCAGGGCAGTGGACTTGACCACGTTCTCCAGCTCGGCAAGATTCCCGGGCCAGTCATACACACGGAGCGCGTTCAGCGCAGCGGTGCTGAAGCGCCTTGGCGGCACCTCCTTGCGCTCGATGCAACGTTCGAGAATGAGCTTGGCAAGGTCCGGAACATCCTCCGGGTGCTCTCGGAGGCTGGGAACGCGAAGCTGGATCGGACTGATGGCCGAGTACAGGCGTGCGTCGAAGCTGCCTTCGGCCACCAGACGCGCCAGAGGCTTGGAGGACGAGCAAAGCAAGCGTACGTGACGCTGTTCGAGCCTCGGAATCTGCGCCAGCAGGCCCCGCTGTTGCTCGGGAGTGAGCTCGCTCACACCCCGTAAAAACAGCGTTCCCTCTGCGGCCTGTTCCACGAGATCGTCGCCCGTGTCCTCGAAGATGCCGTAGCTCTCCGGAGCGACCCAGGCGGTGTTCGGTTGATGCAGGAAGCGCGCACAGAGGGCCTTGCCGCACCCCGGTTCTCCCGTGAGGAGCACAGCGGTCGTCACATTCTTGACGGTCTCCAGCTGCCGCCTGAGCTCGGCGATCACGGCTGCCTTCCCGAGATAGGCCATGTCGAGCGTCGGCTGCGCGGTGGGCGAGGGCGTGCGCAGCGCCTGGCCGACGGTGGTCAGCAGCTTCTTCAGCGCGATCGGCTTCTCGAGGAACCCGTAAGCGCCGATGCGCGTGGCCTCCACGGCGGTGTCTATGGTCCCGTGCCCCGACATCATCACCACCGGCATGGTGAGCTGCCCGCTGGTGGCCCATTCCTTCAGCAGCGTAATGCCGTCCATGTCCGGCATCCAGATGTCGAGCAACACCAAGTCCGGGCGCGTGCGGCTGCGGATCAGGCGCGCTTCCCCGGCATTCTCCGCCAGCCGCACCTGGTAGCCCTCCTCGCCGAGGATCTCCGACAACAGCTCCCGGATTCCGACCTCGTCGTCCACGACCAAAATCTGGCTCATCTCGTTATCCCGCTCTCATATTTGCCGCCACGGCGCCCGCTGCAAGCTTCCTCGGCGCGTACGGCAGCACCAGCGCGATCTCTGCACCCGCCGGCGCGACATTGTGGATCTCCAGCGTTCCACTGTGTTCCTCTATGATCTTCTTGACGATCGCGAGGCCTAGGCCAGTCCCCTTTGCTTTGGTGGTCACATAGGGCTCGAGCGCACGCGTCAGAATGTCAGGCCTGAAGCCGCTGCCGTTGTCGCGCACCGACAGCCGCACACCGTTCGCCTCGCGCCGTGTGCACACCGTGATCCCGGGCCGGGTGACCTCCGACACGGCCTGCTCCGCGTTTCGCATCAAGTTGTGGATCACCTGGCTCAAGCGCGCGCTGTCGCCCATGACCGCAGGGAGACCGTCCTCGAGTTCCAGCACGATACCTCGACCATGCGACTCGTACAGGGCGAGGACCTCGCGCACCAGGTGGTTGAGATCGAGCGGCTCGAGCCGAAGCTCGGGCGTGCGTGCATACAGGCGAAACGCATCCACCATCCCCTGAAGCTGGGCGACCTGGGCGACGATGGTCTGTGTCGCGCGAGTGAGCATCTCGGCATCCTCGGGGGAGAGCTTGCCTACAAGGCGGTGCGTCAACCGCTCCGCCGAGAGCTGGATCGGAGTCAAAGGGTTCTTGATCTCGTGCGCCAGGCGTCTGGCGACCTCGCCCCAGGCCGCAAAACGTTGCGCCTGCAACAGCCGCGTGATGTCGTCGAACACGAGCACAAAGCCGCTCTCGGCACCTACCTGCAGAGTGGAGCCACGCAGCAACAGCACCTTCTTGCCGGAGGCGCTGTCCAGTTCCAGCTGTCGCTCCCATGCGCTGCTCCCACTGGTGTCGATCGCCTCTAATATCGTCTTGCTCAGCTCGGCAAGCGCTTGCGAGCGCACCGGCCATTCGCCGAGCGGCACGCCAATCAAGGATGTCAGGTCGACTCCCAGGATCTGCTTCGCGTTAGGGTTGGCCGAACGCAGGCACCGCGCCCCATCGAAGGACATCACACCAGCGGACAGCTTCGCCAAGATGCTCTCCAGATAGGCCTTGGCCCCCTCGAGCTGCTCCTGGTTGCGCAGCAGCTCCCCGCGCGCCTCCGCCAGCTGGCGCGTCATGGTGTTGAACGACTCTGTGAGGACGCCCAGCTCGTCGTGCGAACGTACCGGATGGTGTTGACTGAAGTCCCCCTTCGCCACGGCGCGCGTGCCAGCCGCCAGCACGGACAGGGGAGCGGAGAGGCGTTCGCTGAAGACGATCGCTAACAGCAGAGCAGACAGCAGCGCCAACAGCAGTGCGAGCGTCAGCGAGAGCCGATACAGGCGCTTCAACCCGTCACGCAGCAGGGACAGCTCCTGGTAGTCGCGATAGGCCCCTTGAACCATGTCGGCGTCGCGCGCGATGTCCCGCGCAACCGGCTGGACCACCTGCAGCAGCATGGTCTCTCCCGATAACCGGTTGACCGGAAGCACGACCCGCAAGCGCAGCCCTCCCTCGGCATCGGACTCCACGGCACGGTAGGGATGTTGCAGGCGAACCTGGCGCGCGACTGTGGGTGGCAGAAGCTGGGGCACGAGCGCCGAGCCCTCGCTTACCGAGAAGGCAAGGATATTGCCATTGGTGTGGAACAGCGCCGCCTCCTGCACTGCGGATTGCTCGCGGAGTGTGTTGAGCAGTCCCACCTGCTGACCTCCCGAGGCGTCCGCCAGCGCCGAGGCCATGCCGCCCGCCTTCAGCGACAGCTCATGCAGCATGTTGTCCAATGTCGTGCGACCGAGTCGGAGTCCGCCCTCGAGCGCTTTGTCCACGCGCACGTCGAACCAGGACTCGATGCTCTTATTGAGAAATTGCACCGACACGGCGTAGACCAGCACACCGGGCCAGACCGCGACAAGAGCGAACAGCAGCACCAGACGCAGCGTCAGCTTGGAACCGAACACGCCAGCCGTCAGCCGGCGGCGCAGAGCCAGAAGCTGGTAGCCCACCAGCACCATCAGCCCGAGAACCAGTGCGCCGCCAACCAAGTGCAACAGCGGCAGGTCGCGCGCGAACATGGGCGTGTTGGCGCTGGAGCTCGACAGGAGGTACAGCATCACTGCACCGAGCAGCAGGACCAGTGCGACCAGGTATTTCATGCCGCGCGAGAGCTGGGATGGGCGGACGTTGCGCGCGAATAGCATCATGGCCGAAAGGTCCACCGGTACCAATCGGAGGAAAGATTCCAGTCGTGCGAACTCAGTGCGTTAATCTGCAACGGCTTGGGAAGCTGAGAGGTATCCAGCCGAAGCCGCAACGCGGCCAAATAGACCGCCCCACGATCGACGTCATCCGCGGCCACCGCCGCGGTCTGACGCACATGCGCGATCACGACCAACGCCTCGTCGAGCGTGTCGAAATTCTGGTGCAAGCTGCCGAAGGAGACCCGGTACTGCCGGGTCAGCGCGTTGAAAGAGAGGCGATGCTCCTGTCGGAATTCGGACACGACGCGATTCCATAGGTTCAAGGTCCACCAGCGCGGGTACGTCAGGTCGAACTCGATCACGAAGGGCAGTACCAATCCGTGCAGTAATGCCTCTTCCAGTGTGTGAGACAACGTGATCTCGTAGTTGGCCTCGAGCGAATATCCCCCCTCGGTAGCGATCAGCTCCGCCGACTTGATGTGGACACCCTCGGCGCGGGCAGTCGGGCAGGCCGCGCCGAGCGCAGCGACGATCAGTATGGCCCCGAACAGGCGCAATGCGCGAACGTCAAGCCTTCTGCAACAGGGCGTAGTAGAAACCATCATGCCAAGGGTCGGGGAGAATCTGGCCCGTGATGTTTTCAGTCTCCGGGGCCTCCCAGATCCCGGACAGTGGCAGCAACCGCGCTTCGGAGTGAGCCTCTAGGAACGCCGACACCTGCACCTGGTTCTCTTCCGGGAACACCGAACAAGTGGCGTAGAGCAATTTACCACCCCCCGCCAGCGCGCGCCATAAAGCCTCGAGGAGATGCCGCTGATCGAGCGCCCGTGCCTGCAGATCTTCGGGGCAACGCAGCCACTTGATGTCTGGGTGGCGCCGCACGATCCCCGATGCGGTGCAGGGAGCGTCGAGCAAGATGCGGTCAAACGCCTCTCCGTCCCACCATCCGGCCGGTTTGGACGCGTCCGCACACAACAGCTGTCCCGACAAGCCGAGGCGCTCAAAGCTCGAAGCCACGCGCGAGAGTCGTTGCCCGTCCCGATCGATGGCGGTCAGCCGGACCTGCGCGCGTTCCAGGATGTGCGCACTCTTCCCCCCGGGGGCGGCACATGCGTCCAGCACGCGCATCCCGTCGGACAAATCGAGCAGGGCAGCAGCGTACTGGGCTGAGAGGTCTTGCACCGACACCAGGCCCTGCGAGAAGCCGGGCAGCGCATCCACCGGAATCGGGCGAGCGAGCATGAGTGCACACGCTCCGATCGCGTGCGCCTCGAGGCCGGCTGCCCGCAGCATCGCCTGATAGGAATCACGCGCGATGCGGCGCAGGTTCACACGAAGCGTCATGGGCGGCCGGGCGTTGCCGGCCTCCAAGATGCCGGCGTAGTGGCCGGGATACGCATCGCGCAGCCGGTCGATCCACCATTGCGGGTACGACCAGCGCCCGGTTTCGGTCTTGCGCGCCAATGCGAGCGCCGCATCCGGTTGGCGCAGGAAGTTACGCAGCACCCCGTTGATCAGGCCCCTGGCGGAGCTCTTGCGCAGGTGAGCGCATGCCTGCACCGCGTGATCGACCACCGCGTAAGGGGCCGAGCGGCTGTATTGAAGCTGGTACAGCGCTACCAGCAGCAGGGCCTCCAGATCATCGTCGTGCAGCGGTTTCGCGAGCAGACCCGCGAGAACCGCCCTCAGCGTGCCGAGGTGTCGCAGTACACCATACGCGAGATCCTGGACCGCAGCCGAGTGCGCTCCCGTCCCGGGCGTCACCGCACGCTGTTCCAGCGTAGCCGTCAGACTCCTCCCACGGAGAACGGCGAGGACGATGCGCAGCGCCTGGAGCTGAAGCTCGATCACGTGCCGAGCATCTCTCCGGGATCCATCCATGACCCCCGCAGGAAGTCAGCCGCCGGCAAGCGCTTGCCCCCGGCCCGTTGCAGCTCGCGCAAGGCCAGCGCGCCATGCCCACAGCCGACAATGACGCTCTGCGCGGAGACCTCCATGATCCGACCAGGTTCGGGGCGCGGGTGCTCCTCGACGCGCGCGCTCCAGATCCGCAGAGGCTCTCCGCGCCAAGTGGTGTTGGCAACTGGTACGGGGTTGAACGCACGGACCTGGCGGTCGATGCTCACCGCATCCAGGCGCCAATCGATCAGCGCCTCGGACTTTTCGATCTTCCGCGCGTAGGTCACGCCCACCGCGGGCTGCGGCACTGCGACCAACTGCCCGGCCTCCAACTCCGCCAGCGCCCGCACGATGCAGCGCCCGCCAATCCCAGCGAGCCGATCGTGGAGCGAGCCGGCCGTGTCAGCCGGCATGATCGAAACACGCTCTGCGAGGTAGACCGGGCCGCTGTCCAGTCCCGGCTCCATCTGCATGATGCTGATCCCGGTTTCCGCATCTCCTGCAAGAATGGCCCGCTGGATGGGTGCCGCTCCGCGCCAGCGTGGCAACAGGGAGGCATGAATGTTGATGCAACCGGCGGGGAACAAGTCAAGGACGATGGGCGGAAGGATCAGACCGTATGCGGCCACCACCATCGTAGCCGCCCCGGCAGCGCGAAGCCGTTCGACGACCTCCTGGGACTTGAGCGTCGCCGGCTGCATCACCTCCAGCCCCCGTGCCTGTGCCAGGGCCTTCACCTCGCTGGACCGAGCCTGAAGCCCGCGCCCGGCAGGACGGTCGGGCTGCGTGAGAACCAGGGCGATGTCGTGGCCTACGGCAAGCAAAGCCTCCAGCGCTGCCTCGGCAAACGCGGGAGTACCGGCGAAGACTAAACGCATCGGAGGGCGGCGCGGCGAGGCTACATCGCCCGCCGCTGCTGCTTCTTCAGCTTGGCCAAGATCCGACGCTGCTTGAGCGCGGAGAGATACTCGACGAAGACCTTGCCCTGCAGATGGTCCAGTTCATGCTGGATGCACACCGCCAGCAATCCATCGGCCTCCAGCTCGAACCGTGCCCCATCCAAGTTCTTCGCTTGCACCTTCACCCAGGCCGCACGCTGGATCTTTTCGTAGATCCCGGGGACGGACAGGCAGCCCTCCTCGCAGTCCGACTCGCCTCGGCTTTCCAGGATCTCGGGGTTGATGAGGGTGAGCAGCTGATCATGCGTGTCCGACAGGTCGATCACGATGATTTGCAGGGGCACGTTGACCTGGATCGCCGCCAGTCCGACTCCCGGGGCGGCGTACATCGTCTGCGCCATATCCTCAACCAAGCACCGGATCTCGTCGTTAATGGTGTCAACCGGCTTGGCCACCCTGTGCAGGCGCTCGTCAGGGTAGTGGAGGATCGGGAGCAGAGGCATACTTTTGTTCGCTAATTGAGGGGATTACATGCACACTCTAGGCAAGATGGGTACGCTGGGCGGGGATTTCCAGCGCCCTGCGGTGGCCTCGGGGGCGCTCGACGTAGGCGCCGGTCAGAATCGGCGGCGGCGGCCGACGGAAATTATATCGATTCTGGCTTTGCTCCTAGGATGCACGCTGGGTGCCGGGCCGCTGGCCGCGAACGACGATCCCTCTCCGGACGAGGCGCCATCGAGCGCCCCTGCCGCAGATCCGCCCTCAGAACCACATGACTCGGAGGCTGCGCCGACGTCGGCACCCGGCGCCGAGTCCACCGCCCCCCAGCTCCAGGACAAGGCGCCTTCCCGGTACACCGTGAAGGCCGGCGACACGCTGTGGAGCATCTCCTCTCGCTTCCTGAAGACGCCTTGGAAATGGCCCGACGTCTGGGGCATGAACCGCGATGAGGTAAAGAACCCGCACCTGATCTACCCGGGAGATGTGATCGTGCTCGATACCTCCGAGGCCGCACCTAGGTTGCGGCTGGAAGGTGTGCCCGACGGTGGGCTATCCCGATGGTACGGGTACGAGTTGCAGCTCACAAAGCTGGAGCCGCGCATGCGCTCTTCGGCGCTCACCACCGCGATCCCGACCATCCCTGCCAAGGACATCGAGCCGTTCCTGACGCGCCCGCTGGTGATCGACGTGGCGACGGCCGCGAAGGCACCACGCATCGTCGCGTTGGCGGATCAGCGCGTGGTGGCCGGCCCGAACGATATCGCCTATGCCGTCGGCATCGACCCGACCAAGGGCAGCTACTGGAATGTGTATCGCCCCGGCCGCATGTTCTTCGATCCCGATACCAGGGAAACCCTAGGCTACGAAGCCGTATACCTGGGCGACACCGAAGTGATGACCCACGGTGAGGTGACCAGCCTGCGGCTGCTCCGCGCGGTCCAGGAGATCGGCAAAGGCGACAGGTTGGCTACCATACCTGCGCTGCAAAGCCTGCCCTATGTCCCGCGTGCTCCGGCGCGCAAGATCCGGGGCAAGATCATCGCCGGCACCGACAGCACGGTGTCGGAGATTGGGCCGCTGTCGGTGGTGATCCTGAACCGCGGCGCGCGCGACGGCCTCGAGAGCGGCAATGTGCTCGGGATCTTCCGCTCGGAGGGGATGGTCCCGGTCTCCGACCGCGCCGTTCCTCTGCCGGAGGAGGGCTATGGGCTGGTGCTGGTGTTCCGCGTCTTCACGCGCATGTCGTACGGTCTGATCATGACCGCGCAGCGGCCGGTGCACGTCATGGACATCGTCCGCAACCCCTAAGCGGGCGGCTGCCGCTGGCACGGCGGCATGTCCCAGGACGGGAAGCACGTCGCCACGGACGCGGAGGCGTGGCTGCGGCTTGCGACCACGCCGCGCCTGAGTCCGGCAATGCAGCGCCGGCTGCTCGGCGCGTTCGGCGGGCCGGCCGAAGTCCTGGCCGCCGGGGCGCGACAACTGGCCCAGGCGGCGGGCGACGCGGTTTCGGCTGCGGTCGCGTCCGGGCCGGACCGTGAGCAGCTGCAGCGCTCGATCGCGTGGCTAAAGGAGCCGGGAAACCAGCTGCTGACGCTGGGAGACGCTGAATATCCGCAAGCGCTGCTCCAAACCCCCGACCCGCCGTTGCTGTTGTTCGTCCAAGGCGACGTGCAGCTCCTGTCGCATGCATCGCTCGCTATCGTGGGCTCGCGCAACGCGACTCCGGGGGGCATCCGCGACGCTGAGGCCTTCGCACACGCGCTCAGTGACGCCGGGCTCACCATCGTCAGCGGTCTTGCTTTGGGCATCGACGGGGCCGCACATCGCGGCGGGCTGCGCGGGGCTTCCTCGAGCATCGCAGTGGTGGGCACCGGCCTGGATCGAGTCTACCCGTCGCGCCACCGGGACTTGGCCCAACGCCTGATTGCGCACGGGACGGTGGTGTCGGAGTTTCCCATCGGCACACCTCCACTGGCCGCCAACTTCCCGCGGCGCAACCGCGTGCTCAGTGGTCTCGCGCGCGGTTGCCTCGTGGTCGAGGCTGCACTGCGCAGCGGTTCGTTGATCACGGCTCGCCTTGCGCTGGAGCAGGGACGCGATGTGTTCGCCATCCCGGGCTCGATCCATTCGCCGTTATCCAAGGGTTGTCACCGGCTGATCCAGCAAGGTGCGAAGCTGGCCGAAACAGCGCAAGACATACTCGATGAGCTCGGGATCGATCGCACGGGGACGAGCAGAGCCATGCCCGTCCGGGAGTCGTTGCCTCCCGATGACACTGCGCTGCTTCACGCCATGGGGTTTGAACCGGTGGACCTCGACACCATTTGTGAACGTGCGCGGTGCACTCCGGAGACCGCGGGGGCCCGCCTGCTCAGTCTGGAACTGGACGGCTACGTGAGCCGCCTGCCGGGCGGACTCTTTCAGCGCATGCGGTGATCTCATGCGAGCACGCACGCCGCTGCGCCGCGTGAGCTCGGTGCGCGTTGGCCAGAGCCTGGCGTGTGCTCGACGCCAGCCTTACTTTGAACACCCGTCGCAACCGGCGAACTCACTGGTGATCACCGGCCCACCCGCCGGCCGGACCTACGGCTTGCGCTCGCCGGGTTGAGTGCCTATTATCTGCCGCTCCTGTTTTTTGCGATCGCCGCATGGCACGTAGCCTCCTCATCGTCGAATCGCCTTCGAAAGCAAAGACGCTCAAGAAGTACCTAGGCCGCAACTTCGAGGTGCTCGCCTCGTACGGGCACGTACGTGACCTCGAGGCGAAGGAAGGTGCTGTGGATCCCGACCACAGCTTCCACATGAAGTACACGCTGGTCGAGAAAAACCAGAAACACGTGGACGCCATCGCCACGGCGGCGGAGCGCGCCGACCAGATCCTGCTCGCTACCGACCCGGACCGCGAGGGCGAGGCGATCGCCTGGCATCTATCGGAGATCCTGAAGAGCAAGAAAGCGCTCAAGCACCGCCCGGTAAAGCGCGTGGTGTTCTACGAAATCACCGAGTCCGCCATCAAGGACGGGGTCTCTCACCCGCGCGGCATCTCGATGCGCCTAGTCAACGCGCAGCAAGCGCGCCGAGCGCTCGACCATCTGGTCGGGTTCAATCTCTCGCCGCTGCTCTGGAAGAAGATCGGACCGAGCTTGTCCGCGGGGCGCGTCCAGAGCCCGGCACTGCGCCTGATCGTCGAGCGCGAGCAAGAGATCGAGAACTTCAAGGTCCGCGAGTACTGGACCATCCACCTGGAAAGCCACAAAGGCAAGGACCGCTTTACCGCCCGTCTGATCCAATATCGGGGAGATAAGGTGGAGCAGTTCAGCATCACCACAGACGAGCAGCAGCGTGCGGTGGTGGATGAGCTCACTAGGGAAGCAAAGGGAAGCGCCACGGTAGCCAAAGTCGAGCGCAAACCCAAGCTGCGGCACCCCTCGGCGCCGTTCATCACCTCCACGCTCCAGCAGGAGGCCATACGTAAGCTCGGGATGACCGCCCAGCGCGCCATGCGCACCGCGCAACAGCTCTACGAAGGCATCGACATCGGCGGCGCCACAGTGGGGCTGATCACGTATATGCGGACCGACTCGACCAACCTCGCCAACGAGGCGCTACACGAGATTCGCGACTACATCGCCAAGCATTTCAGCGCCGACTACCTGCCTAAGCACGCAGTGCACTATCGCAGCCGGTCCAAGAACGCGCAGGAGGCCCACGAAGGCATCCGCCCCACTTCGATCTTCCGGACCCCGGACCAAATCGGCGCTCATCTCACGCCGGATCAGGCGCGCCTATACGAGATGATCTGGAAGCGCACGCTGGCGTGCCAGATGGCGCCAGCCAAGTTCGACACCACCAGCGTGGACATCAGCGCCGGACGCAAGGACACGCTGTTTCGGGCCAGCGGCCAGACCCTGGTGTTTCCCGGCTTCATCGCCGTATACAAGGAGGACGTGGACGACGCAATCGAGGAAGGTGAGGAGAAGCTGCCGGTTCTAACAGAGGGAGAACGCATCGCGGTGGACCGCTTCGCCGGCGAGCAGCATTTCACCCAACCGCCGCCGCGCTATACCGAGGCGAGTCTGGTGAAGACGCTCGAGGAGTACGGGATTGGGCGGCCGTCCACTTATGCCAGCATCATCTCGACCCTGCAGGATCGCGGCTACGCGCACCTGGACAAGAAGCGCTTCTTCCCGACCGACCTCGGCCGGCTGGTCAACGGCTTCCTCACCGCCCACTTCGACCATTACGTCGACTACGAATTCACCGCACGCATGGAGGACCAGCTCGACTTCATCTCCAACGGCAAGCGCGAGTGGATCCCGGTTCTGGACGAGTTCTGGAATGCGTTTTCCACGACGCTGGCGGAAAAGCAGGATGTGGCGCGTGGGGTGCCGCTGGGCGAGAAGTGCCCGAAGTGCCGCAAAGGCGCGCTGTATCTCCAGAACAGCCGGCGGGGCCTGTTCGTCGGATGCAATCGCTATCCCGATTGCGATTACACGCGCCCTTGGGGTGGATTGGCAGATGGTCCGATGAAGTTGGGCCAAGATCCCGCCACTGGCCTGGATGTCCTGCTCATGCGCGGCCCCTATGGGTTCTACGTCCAGCTCGGTCCGACAGACCCCAAGGCCAGCAGCAAGCCCAAGCGCGCCGCCTGGCCCAAGAATGTCCCCGTGGCGACGGCCGAGCTGGGCCTTGCGCTGAAGCTGCTGTCGCTTCCCCGGCAGCTCGGGAGCCATCCACAGACCGGCCAGCCGGTGGAGGCCAACGTCGGGCCGTTCGGACCCTACGTCAAGCACGACAACAGCTACAGGTCGATCCCGAAGACCGAGAGCGTGTATGACATTACGCTGGAGCGTGCGGTGGAGCTGCTGGCTGCCCCCAAGGCCGCACGCGGAGCAGGCGGGAAACAGCTGGGCGTCCACCCCGAAGATGACAAACCGGTGACGCTGCTGAGCGGTCGCTATGGCCCGTACGTGAAGCACGGCCGCGTAAACGCCACGGTCCCGCAGGATTACGACGCGAGCACCCTTACGCTGGAGCAAGCGCTGGAGATCCTGGCCGCCAAGGCCGCACGCGCCGCGAAGCCGGGTAAACCAGCCCGTGAAAGCGCTGCGGGGAACAGAAAGCGCAAGACCAGCGCATCGCGAGGCCACGCCAAGGCAGAGACTGCCATCCGGTCGCACGCGTCGACCGCACGCGCGACAGCCGCTCAGCGCAAGCGCAAATCCGCCTGAAGGCCCTGCCGGTCAAACATCGAGGTTGCGAACGCCCAGCGCGTTGGCCTCGATGAACGCACGACGCGGCTCCACCACGTCGCCCATCAACGTAGTGAAGATCTCGTCCGCGGCGATCGCGTCCTCGATCTGGGCGCGCAAGAGTCGGCGCGATCTGGGATCCATGGTCGTCTCCCAGAGCTGCTGCGGGTTCATCTCGCCCAGCCCTTTGTAGCGCTGGACGGCAAGCCCGCTGCGTGCCTGCTCGAGCAGCCACTCGACGGCCTCGCGAAATTCCTTCACCGGCTGCTTCTGCTCACCGCGCTGAACGTAGGCGCCCGCGCCGAGCAATCCTTCGAGCACCTTCGCCGTTTTCCGGATCTGCGCATAGTCACCGCTTTCGACGAAGTCCCTGTCGAGCAAGCTCACGCGCAGGTTGCCATGCTGGAACTTCTGGATCACGAGCAGGTGGCTCTCTGTCTTGCTGTCGAATCGCGCTTCGATGTGCATTTCCTCGCCTTGGAGCTCGCTGGCAAGCCGAGCGGCAGAGGCCGCAGCGGTCTCGGCGGTGCTAAGGTCGAGCTCAGGTCCTCGCAGCAGAGCGTGCAGGATCG